>Ga0315908_10000346_pt1 | contig 37178 bp, 24 predicted proteins | sample LakEriMetagenome_12_FD_203520 | JGI IMG/M metagenome (GOLD analysis project Ga0315908, IMG submission 203520) | Freshwater fungal communities from buoy surface, Lake Erie, Ohio, United States - Buoy 4 MA124 | ecosystem: Environmental > Aquatic > Freshwater > Lake > Lake biofilm | place: USA...
TTATATTTTTTTTTCTTATAAATTATTATATAATTTTAAAATAATTATAACAAATTCTTAGATTAATGTTTACATGAATTCTTAAAGTTTATTTTAAAATTTCATAACATAATTAAACATAAATAAATAATAAATTTTTTTAATATATGATGATTGTAAATAATAAATTAATTTAAAAAAATAAAGTAATAAAAATAAAAAACATTATAATTAAATAAAGTTTTAAAATTATAAATACTTTTTGAATTAATAAATATATAGCTGTAAATATATAAAAATTAAATAATTATCTAATATTAGTAATCAGCTTTATCATTAAATAATCTGATTTTCTTAATTTATTTAAATTTAATTATTTAATTGATTTTAATTTTTAATTTTATCAGTTTCTTTTAAACTTAAAGATTAAATAATATTTTCATTTTATATAGTTTCTATTATATTATTACTTTATTTAAATTTTTAAACATCAAGGTTTTCACTTTATTATAATAAAAATTATGATTATTCATTTATATTTTTTTCTTAAAATGATTGAAAGTTTAAGCCATTAAAATAAAAAAACATTTAATCGATTATAATGATATTTTAATTTTGACTAAGTTCAAACATTTTTAAATAAAAATAATCTAACTCTTAATATGTAAATTGCCTTTCTATTAGTTGTTCAATATAATCCAATCCCAATTAAATTTCTTATCTATTTACTATTTAATATGTCTAATTTTTTGTCATTTTATTATCATCCTTATTATTAATAATATTTTTCAAATATTTCTATTAGTAATAAAGAATTTAAATATTTTAATCTTGTTTTCTATATTAAATAAAATATTTAAATTGATCATTTAATATCCTTTAATATTTCATAAAAATAGAAGATAAACTTTGATATATATTATTTTACTATTAAATATTTAGTAATATATAATTTCCAATTAAAGTTTTGAAAATAGAACTAATACATTTTATATTTTATTTACGTTCCATATCTAAAATTAAATATGGCTCAAAATTATCTTCAATTAAATATCTACTTAATAAAACTAAGTCTTCATTTTTTTCTAAATTAAATGGATTTCTATAAAATTATTAATTTAAATATAAAATAAAATAAATAATATGAATTTTAATGATAATAAATATCTGATTATTATTTACTTTTAAAACTACTCAATCATTTGAATTATACTTGCTTATTTTTAATTTAAAATATCTTCAGAAAATAAGTAATTACTTATTTAATCATAACTTATTTTTGCTAATTTTAGTTTATATTAAAGCAATAAGGATATTTATTCAAGTTAATATCTTTAAACTTTTTAACATTTTTTTTTATCAACTAAATTTTTATCATTTTATGTATTTTATTTTTGAATATATTATATAGTCTCTTATTGCATTTTTTGAATATTAATTTGTTTTTAATATAAGCTTAATTCTTAGCTGAAAATTATTTATTATATTTTTTTTTCAGACATTCCTAATATTTTTGTAATTTAATTAATAAATTCTTTCAACTCTATATTAAGTGATCTTTCTGTTTAATAATTTTATTAAAATATAAAACTATCATTTTTAACTTATTATAAATTATCTAAATGTTATTTTTGACTCTATATTATTTCTTCTTTCATTTCATTAATTTTTTTTTATTTATCAGATAATTCATATTAATAGCTATCTATTTTTTATATTTAATTTTAGCATTATTAGTTTAAATTTTCTATTTTTTGCTAATGTTTTACTATTTCTCTTTTTAATTCTATTATTTGTTTATCAGCTTATACTTAATTTATTACTTCATCCATTTCCTTTATTTTTTTTTTGTAATTAACTTAATCAAATAATAATTTTTTATTTTTATTTTCAAGTTCTTTTATTCTATCTTAGTTTTTTTTCGTTTCTTTTTCTAAATTTTAAATAATATTATCGAGTTGATAATTTAATTCATGAACTTTTTACAATTCTAAATTTTAATTTGATCTTAATAAATATAAATTTATAAAATGTTATATTAAGTTATAAATATGCTTTTTGAAACTTAATAAAATTTAATAAATAATAATAATATAAATATTATTTTTACTTTTAAATAATTGATTATTTTTATAATATTAATTAATTAAGCCTATTACATTCTTCAACATAAGACTATAATTCATATTCTATTTCTTATATTCTTAAATGTTTATTGTTTTTTTTTAAATCTTATATCTATTTATCTTTTATTTCAACTTCTTATATTTTTTATTGTAATAATTATCAATATTTCATATTTATTTACAATTCTTTTTACTCATTTATGATATTTTTGATTTAATTATTATTAACATTAAAATTATTATCATCTTAACTATATTCTTATTTGATAAATTATTGTTGCTGAATTTCTAATTAATTTTGATTCATAAAAAATATTTTTTAAAATTATTGGATTTATTTCTTCAGATATAAAAATAAAAATACCTTTAAATTTTACAATTATACTTTTAAAACTTGATTTTCTTATATAAGTTAATTTGAATTATTTTTTAGATAAATATTTTATTCATATAATTATTCTTTATCATAAAATATTTTTTTTGGAATTTATTTTACAAATTCATTTTAAATTTATCTATAAATTTAATTAAAATTAATTTTATATTATACATATTATAGGTTTCATAAATATTTTTTTTTAATTCTTTTTTTAAACTAATATTGCTTTTATTTAATGAATTTTTTATTTAATTATTATTATTTGATAAATTTGATAAATTAATAATATTGCTTTAGTTATTTTACTAAAATTATTATTTTTTTTTACTACTGTTCATTTTTAATAACAAATATTAATTATAGCTATAATTTTTTATTCTCTTATTTTCTTATTTATTTTTATTATTATCTTGACTCATGTTTTGATTATAATTTTTATAACTTATATAAAGAATAAATTTATAGTTTTATGTTAAAATAAAATATTTTTTTAAAATATTAAAATCGGATAAAATATAATAATAAAAATATTCTAAAAATATGATAAAGGTGGGGTTTGAACCCACGCCCTTTCGGACTAGAGCCTAAATCTAGCGCCTTAGACCACTCGGCCACTTTATCTAAAGTAAAATCAATCATCAAATATTGATTATAATCATTACATTTAAATTTATTTAATTAATTTTATATTATAATTATAATTATTTTTAGATAATATTTAAATAAAATTCACACTTATTGATTAATAGCAAAAAATCCTTTATAATCATTGACAATATTTCCGATAGTTGCAAATCCAATTGTGTCTAAATATTTTATGATATTAAAAATAACAATAGTGTCGTTAATTATTTAAGACTTAATCCATATTTTTCCATTGACTCCTATACAAATTTCAAATTTAGTAAGTTGTCCAATTTATTAAAATAAAATATCGCCATTTTTTTCAAGATATTTAGCGGTATAAACATTAGTATTTAATAATATTCCATCTTTTAATTCTCCATAATAAGCTTCACCTGTGACCCATTCTTTTTTTTATTATTTTGATTTGCATGTTAATTTAGCCCTTAAATGAAGTGAAGTCTGAAGAATTTTAGTATATATAAGAGAGTTTTCGTTTAAATTAGGTCTGTTTTTTTTTGTCGCTCCTTCAAATTCATAGATTCCTAATAAAGCTTCTTAATTTGACCCTAAATCTACCAAATAATAGTCTCCTAATTTTCTTTTTATTCTCCCTATGACTTAGTCATCTTTTTCACAAAAATACTTTTTATTTATTGTTAATCAATAGTACCTTTAATGGATTTTATGTTATCCCAATTATTAATTAATCTTTGTTTATTTTCAATTATAATTAACCAGCTAATTTACTTGTGATTTATTTATTCTTTTCATTTAAATCCTTGTGCAAAATTAAATTATTTATTTGTGTGCTTTATCCTTATAATAAATCATTTATATTTAATTATTAGCCAGGAAGGATAAATTAATACATTAAAAATATTTTTAAGATTTTTTTATTATAATTTGATAAATTTCAAAAATTATATAAAATAAAAATTCATTATAATTATTAATCATAGTTAATTTTATTTTTTATGATGTATTAATCAATTATTGCATAAAGAAATAATATATCTAAAATTATTGAAATATTTTACGATTTGAATTTTTTTCGTTTAAATTTAACAATTATTATTCAAAAAAATCAATTAAATTAGAAAAATTATAATTATCTTCATTTTAATTTATTTGATGATTTTATAATATTGTTTTTATCATGTCCAAATTCTTTATTATTTAAATTAATTACAATTCATTTAATTTACAATTAAATAATGAAACTTATTCCATAAATTCCTTATATTATTGATTATTAAAAATTTAAAATTTTAATTAGAAGTCTAAAATTTAATTGTAATTTAATATTTAATTATCTTTAATATAAATTAAATATTATTTAATACGCAAAAATTCTTTTTAAAACTGCTATTAAATTAACTCTAATTATTAGTAAGAAGATTTTATTAAATTAATAAATATTAATAACTAAAAAATATAAAATAAAAAATACAAAATTAATGTTAACAAATTTATTTTTCTCTTAATTTATTTGAGATAATGAATGAAAAATAATTTAAAAAAAATATAATCCTTCTTATTATTAAATATCTTCGAAACTATCTAAACAAAACTCTATAATTTAATCCATTTAAATTACTAAAATATTATTTGATATTTACTTTAACAATTTTATTTTTCATCAAATTACTAATTAGAATCGATAAACTTTTTTATTTGTTTAATTTTCATTTTTATTTCTGGAAATTCATTTATAATAAATTCCAAAGCTTTGATAACCTAAATGTAAATAAATTCATATTTAAGATTTTCAAGAATATTTTTTTATTTTTCTTGCAAAAAGACCATGAATTCAAAATATTTTTTTTGCGAATAGTAATTATAATGATAATTATCATCAATTTGCATTAATTTATTAAAAACTCAAATTTTTAAAACTTATTTATTTTACAAACAATTTAAAATTATTTAATAAAATTTGGTCTCAATACTTTATTATATTCCATACTTATTTACAAAATTATAATATACTATTGAATTAAAACAATTCGTTTCATTAAGAAGTTTAATTGCTTCATTATAATAAACTGATATTTATAAACAAATTTATTAAATATTAATAATTTATTCAATTTAAATTTATTTATTTTAAAATTATTCTTTTATTTCTGTTATATTTTAAAAAATGACTAATTATTCTTGATCATCATATAATTGTTTATCTCTTTTAATTTACTACTTTTTATATTAATCAATAGATTTATAATTATGATTTTTATCAATTTATAAACATTAATTTATTTAATCAATTAATTATTCATTTTTTATAACTAATTATTATTATTATAGCCCTTCTTCTTATTTTAATGTTGTTTATTAAGTAATATTTTAAGATTCATTTGAATTTAATTCTTTGTTTTATAATGTTAATTAATTAGATTAGTAAGTATTTCTTAATTCACTATATTAATTATTTGATTTACTAGTAATTTCTTCATTTTCAATTTTTTTTATTTATATTATCATATTGTTTTTTTGATAATCTTTTTTTAATTCTTAATTATTATTTTCTAAAAAATTATTTGCTTGATTATTTTTTTAATTTTAATTATTCAAATTTTCATTTTTAAAAGAGCTTTCACTAAATTTTTCCTCTATTGAATCAATATACTTGCTTTTTACAGTAAAGTCTTTTTCATTTATTAACGAACTTTTATTTTCATTAAATAAAATACTTTTATTTTCTTCTAAAAACTAATTTTTATTTTCGTTTAATAATTGGGTATTATGTTCATTAAATAGTTTACTTTTTTTATCAATCGATAATTAACTTTTATTATTAATATCTATTTTATCTATTACTACAGATATTTAATCATTAGTATTTTTAAGATTACTTTTTTGTGTTATTATTTAATTATTTGAATAATTCAAATTAGTACTTTATCTTTAAAAATTATTACTGGAAACTCACATTTTTTTCTCACTATCATTGAAGCTTGATTTACTTTATTATTTTGAATCTTTTTTATTATAATCATTATCTTTTATTGATTATTTTTTTGAAGCAGAATTTTTTTAAAACTAAGAAGTTTTAACTTTATTTAATTAATTTGGTTATTTTTTTAAAGGACTAGAATTTTTATTCTTAGATTTTTAAAAATCTTTTGGATCATATTGAGTTGTCTAACTAATTAACTAATCTTTATAATCATATTATGTTTATTTTTGATTATTTGCTTTATTATCCATATTTTTGGCATATATTAGAAATTATTAATATAATTTATCAACTTTAATATCAAAATCTCCTCTTTTATTAATTTATATTTAAAATCCTTCACCTATTTTTAATTCAGTCTATGTATTTTTTTCAAAAGTTAAAAAACTTTTCTATATTTAAGTAAAAACTTATTTATCTTCAAACTTTTTCTTTTATTGACTTTTATTAATATAATCTAAAAAGTCCTAATCAGTTTGTTATATATTTTATTTTCATATTATTTGACGAGTTTGCTAATATTAATCTTAGAATTAAACAATCTAATCTGTTTGACATATTTAGTTATATATTTAAAGAATATAATCATTTTTTTATTATGACTATAATTAATTAATTATAACATGTTTGCTAAGTTAATTATCAAATTTTTTAAATATTTTTAGTATTTCTTCATCTTTATTTAATGTTTTAATCTATTAAAAAATCAATTAATAATCTTATATTTATTAAGTTAAAACATGTAAATAATAATTTTGTGTGTTTATTTTATTATTTGAATAATAAAAATTATTTTATAAAATTTCATTTTATTTATTAAATTCGTTATTTTCTGAAAATATTTAATCAAAATTTTACTTTAATTTATTATAGCTATTTTAATAATTAACGTGCAATTTTTTTTCTTATATCAAACTATTTTTTTAATCTATTTCAATTTGCATTTATAAATTATATATTATTTAATCAAATAATTTAACATATTTATCCCATATTTAGTTTAAAAAATCAGCAATTTCTTATGAATTTTACCTTATCATTGCTATAACTTCATTTAATGCTTAGACATAAATAATTTATATTTCAGTAAATATTTTCGAATTTTAAGTGTCTTTATTTTCGTTAATATTTTATTTTAATTTATCAATTTAATTAATCACCCATTTTTCTAATTAATCTATTTTAATTTTACTTATACTCTTTTGACCTAATTATTGAATAGGGCTTTCTAATTTATTAATGTTTATATCTAAATTTATATTATTGTCTATTCAGATTATTTTTGTTTAGTATTTTTTGTAATTCATAATTTCCTTTTATTTTTTTTATTATTCTTATTCAAGCACTAAACTTTAATTTAAAGATTTATTTATATTTTATCTTATTTTTTTTATTTTTTCCTCTTTTATATATTTATTATAAAAGAAATTAAAAGGTTTTTCTAAGTTTTTATTTTATGACATTATTATTAAAATTTATTTAATAATTTATTTATATTTATATTATAAATTATTTAATATAAAAAATATATCATTTTTTTAAAGGAATTTCTGCTAACTCCATGGCCTAATAAATCCATTCAGGTATTTATTAATTTTAATAATAATTATGAAAAAAGTTCCTATATTATAATATGAATATTAGCCATTAAATAATAATAATAAAGATAATATTACTAAACAAAAGTGGGCAAAGATTAATCAATAATACTATTTCTCAACTACTTAGTTAGATCAAACAAAAAGGTAATATTATGAATACTAAGCAAATGACAAGCAACTTCTTCAACATTAACAATAGTATTCAAATAAGCCTTAGTATAATATGTACAACATTCACATCGACACCCCTTCTATACTGGTTGAAAATCATTAGAAAACTTGGAATTTTTCAATCTAATTAATCCATTATAAGTAAAAGCAGTACCAAACCTAGCAGTTCTAGTGGGATATACACAATCAAACATATCAATGCCCAAACAAACAGCTACCACAATATCCTCAGGATATCCTACTCCCATTAAGTATCTAGGCTTATTTGTTGGTAGATACTCAGTACATAAATTAACAGTATTCACGAAATCTGTCTTACTCTCTCCTCCTGCCAAACCTCCTACTGCATATCCATTGGCCATCCCTTCAGTTACCTTTATCATTTATTATAAGCATTTTATCCGTAAATCCTTATCTACTCCTCCCTATATTATAGGGAATAAATTTTAAATATGAGGTTTAGAATGTGCTTCAAAATTTCAATTGATCCATCTTAAAGTTCTATCATTAGCTTCTGACATTCTGCTCAAATCTGTTGTGGTTTTGACAACATCATCTAGTGCCATTATGATATCTGCGCCTATTTTGTTTTGGACTCTAATACTTTCTTCAGGGGAGAGTTCCATGATACTATTGTCATATGGACTATTAAATTTGACGCCTTATTCATCTACTTGACATAATTTACTAAGAGAAACCATTTGGAATCCTCCTGAATCTGTTAATATATTGTTATTCCAGTTCATGAAATTATGTAATCCTCCTATTTTATTTAGAAGCTCGCTTGTTGGTTAATAGTTTAAATGGTAAGTATTTCCTAATAGAATTTTGCATTATAGATCATTCATTTATTAACTTGTTAGACCTTTTATTGTTCCTTTTGTTCCTACTGGCATGTATACTGGAGTATTTACCACTCCATGTTGAAGAATCATTTCGCAAGCTCAAGCTTTTTTATATTAACCTATTACTTTGAATTGCATTGCTTTACTATAATCAATGTTCTAAAATTATTCATTTATATCTTTTTTTATTTTCTTTATTAGAATATCTTCACTCATTTTCATTTATTGCTTTTATTACATATATTTATATATTTATAATTTCATTATTTATTTTATTAAATTCATAATTTATATTAATAACTATATATTCTTGTAATAAAATAACAATTAATTATTAATAATGTACTAACAAGAATAAATATTTGTAAGAATAACTAAAAAATTGATATATTTCCATAAAATAATAAAGTATTTTATACTTCTCAATTACAATAAAATAATTGGTTGACATGTTTATCATCTTTTATTTTTATTTCACAATAAGTTATTTAATTGAAATAGCAAACAAAATAAACATTTAATAATCAGTAATAACATAGAATATAGATTAATTACCATAAATTAATATTAATTTAAAATAAAAAACTAATATTCCAATTGTAATCAATGTTTATTCGTATGAATAATGTAAAAAAACTTAAATACTTTATAGCAACAAATTTTAAATGTAATTATAAAAACAAGTTTTGAAAAACATCCTGAATTATCAAATCAAATATTAAAAATAAATATATAATTTTTTATGGAATAATATATATAAATATTTAAACTAATAATAAATATAAAATATAACCAACAATAATAAAATAGATTTATCATATTTTTATTTTATTCCTTTAAATAAAACAATAAACTTCAAAAATAATCATCAAGATTTAAAATAAATTTAGAATGGAAAAATATATCAGATTATTTTTAATTAAATTTAAAAAATTAATCAGATTTTTATTAAAATATGATAAATCCTGTATACTTATAAATATTTATTTAAGATTAAATTATAATAATAATAATAATTATAGTATTTAATAATCTATTTATGAAAGTTATTATTAATATATTGTTTAATTTGATGCTATTTAAAAAGAATTATAAAATCTAACATATTTTAAATCATATTTATTATAAACAAAAATATAATCCTCAAATATTTTTAGTAATTAATTTGATTCTTTGACAAACAATACTTATTATCAGTATAAATTTCATAAAACTGATTAAAATCCATTAGCTCATTATAATTATAATTTTAATTAATAAGAAAATTTATTAAATTCATAAAATTTATCTTAAAAATTATTTTAAATTTAATATTTTATGTCAGTTCACTTTAATTTCAATAACAACTAAAATATTATTTTATTTAATTATTTTGTTTTTAAAGTTTATTAAATAATTTATTTGCTAATTTGTCAATTATATCAAAAGTTTTGAAGTTTATTTATTAGTCATATTTTATTAAATATTATAAAAAAAAATATTATAAAAAGATAATTATATAAATTTTAGTAGGCAAAAAAAATAAAAAATAAAAAAAAAATTTTCTTAAAAACTTCTAATCGATAAAAAATATTAAAAGATTTGTCAGTATAAATAAAAATGTATTGAAAATATAAAAAATCAAAATATTTTATTTTTGAAAAAGAAAAATTAGGAAGTATATTAAAAATAAATATAAGATAAAATTAAGATAATTGAATTTGAAAAAAGTAAATAATAATAATAAAAAATTAAAAACACATAATAATGATAAAATTAGTTAAAACTTTTAAGATTTTTTATATCTAATTTTAATAATAAAATTGAAGATTAATAATTCAATTAAATTTTTGAAAAAACTTTAAATAAAAATAAATAACAATATGAATAAAATATAAAATCTATAGAGTTGAAAAATGAAATATGATTAATAAATGAGAGTAATTAAGAATAATTCTGATATAAAATTAAATTTAAAAGATGAAAATTTATATTATATATCAAATAATATTAATTAATGAAAACTAAAAATTATAGTTAGAGTAAGATTTAAATTTTTTTGAAAAAATAGATTTTAAATAATTATATTTATTATGATTTTAAATAGAGAGACTAAAATTACTATTATTAAAAAAGAAATAATATGAATTATTTGATAATATTTGTTTAAAAACTAAATTTAAATTTAAAAAGAAAATTGAAATAATTATTTAAATGAAAGATAAAAATATAAAAATGCTAAAAAGATTTATTAAGAATTATTATATTAAGATAGATAATATGATTTAACAGATAAATAACTATTAACTTTAATAAAAGATGCATTCCAGAGATAATTTGATTATTATTTACTATTCTATTTTAACAATTAATTTAGTAAAAAAAGATATTTTAAAATATAAAATTATTAGTCTAAATAATATTTTAAATTTTTATAAATTTTTCATATTTTTTATTTTATAAGAGAAAATGTTTTAACAAAAAGCTATTTTTATTTATTTTCATAAATTTAAAGTTTTTGAGTTAGGTCTAATTATTATTGTAGTTTTGCTTATTAAGTATAATAAAATATTGAATAATTTATATCTTCCTTTTCAAATAAATAATTAGAATAAATAAATTCATAAATAAAAGAATTAAAAGCTAGACTAAACAATTCTATAAACTAAGACTATAAAAATTAGGATTAGTATTTATCAATAAAATCTAAAATAATAGCTTAATTTTAATCTAAAAAATCCAATTATTAATCAATATATAATAAAACAAGATCAATGTTAATTAATTTTTCAGAATGTTATTGATTACTTAAAAATTTATTTAATAATTTACATTATATAGTTAAACGAATCATTTTATTCTTTTAGTAATAACTCTGCATATGATTTGTCCTAAATAACATGATATTTTATTGAATCCTTAAGTAATTAATCAGGCAAACCATACATTATTTAAATATCTTTAACACATTCTGTTTTAAACATAATAATTTGTTAGTACAAAATTATTATCTATTAAAAGTATAAATCATATTCTTCTTTTATAAAATATAATCTTCTTTTTACTTTATTAATTTTCTAATATTCATTTAATTCAATTATTGATAATTTAGCTCCATATAAAAGTAATTATTAAATTGATTTTTTGCTTAATAATTTTTCATTCTAATTTATATATTCTATCTTCAAATTTTTATAAATTTCATCTAATATTGGTTATCGACTTTATTTTAATTTTCCTACTAAATTCTAAACGTAATTATCTGTTGTTTCTTATTTCTTTTATTAGTCAAACTCATTTAATTTATTTTTAATTGTATTTTAATTTTCTTATTTTTTTATATTTTAATTATTTTTCTATTCCAATAAACTTAAATTTAATATATTATAATTAACTTTCCTAATCCAATCACAAATGATCCAGCAGTTAATCCCTGCAAAAATTTATTATAATCAGCTGAATTTTTCATATTATCTATTATTATTTTTACTTAAAAAAATTATAATTATAATAATTTTAATGTATTATATAAATTTTAAAAAAAACATTGTTAAATTTAAGTTATATAAATATTGAAACAGTAAGAAAAAATAAAAATACTTAATGAATAATCAAAGATCTATAAATATTGTATAAAGAAAAAAATAATAATTATATGATGAGAAATCAGATAATAAAAATAATAATAAATATATATAGAATATATAAAATATGTTAAGTTTTTTAGAGAATTAATGCCAATAACTAAAAATGAATAAAGAAGTAAAAGTAAAACTAGATGAAAGAAGAATAAAAGTTATGAATTTAAATTATATGAGTGGATTTTAATACTTAGAATATTATAAAGATTAACTAGGAATAAAACTGGATGACATGATAATAGAAGATTATATAGACATAGAACTAGAAAATTGTTTATAAAATGTGTTATCAGATTTAGATAACAATGTAATAAAGATGGGATAAATATCTAACATCACTTCTAAATTATAATTAGGAGAAGTTGAATAAATTGAAACTCATAAAGCTTTAAAACAGAAGTAATAAGAACTTTAATAGAAGTTATAATACATAGATATGACTCTCAATATCATGGAATAAGACAAAAAATAGGAGCATCTCAAAAATAATATTATTAAAAATAACAAAAATAGAAATGAATATTATTAAGATATGAAAAATAAAGAAGAAGAATCCAGATAATTTGCAAAGTAAATGGAATTGAAACAGAAACATGTTCTTTAGAATATATAGATAAGTTAACAAAAATTATAAGAAATTTAAGCTTAAAAAGAAATTGAAGAGTAATAATGAAAAGAATAAGAGTTTTAATAAAAAAGGCAGTAAAGAATTTCAAGGTCTAGTGAAAATTTAATGTTTATCAAAGAAAGGCAATAGAAAAGATTGGAGTAAATAGAATAATCAAAAAAAATAGAAAAATAAATTAAAGAAGAATACAAATAATTACAAATAATCAAAGAAGAATAATATATTAGAGATGATCGGGAAATTAAATACGAGCAATAAAAAATGGAGAAAATGCGAAATAAGTATAAAAATAATATCTTGGATGAATGTTAAAAACATAATTAAAAATATGGAGATATTAAATAATAACAGGAATAAATTAGAAAAAATAAATTAAATAATCTTTAATAAGAATGGAAATAGCCTGAAGTTTATCGAGGATAATTGTATGAAAAAGCTATTAATAATGATGAAACAGCAATTAAATAATAAGGCAAATTGGAAAAATTATAGAGGCTTTCAAAGGCTAAGGAATATTCTAATAATGTTAAAATGTTGAAAGTTTAATTGGATTAAGATAAAATAAAGGAATTGGAGGAAATAAAAAAATAGCTGGCTGAAACTCCTAATATCTAAAATTTGAAGAAAAATAAGAAGTATTTATTTGGAGTGTAAGATTTCATACATAAAGCAGATAAAAAGCAATAAATGCAGGATAAATTTGAAGAATATTATTAAGACATTAATGAAAAATAGGAAAAGAATCACAATGAAATAGGAAAAGATTATTTATGTAATTATTATTTTATATCTTATCAAAATTTATTTATTCATATTTATATTTGTTGTTATTTTATTATATTTATTATGTATATATTTTTAGTATAAATATATTTGTTATTTTTGTTAATTTTTTATTAATAAATAATTAGAGTAGTTGAGAGAAATAAACAACAAAAGTAATGCTAATAATATAATTGCTAATAATAGCAGCAGTAGCAACAATATTAATTCTTCAAACTTTGCAAACAATAATAATCCTATGAACATAAGTACTGTCAATAATACAAAAATGACTGAATATAATACTAAATAAAGTGAAAACAAAAATATTTCAATGTTGTCATAATAAGATTTGAATGCTATAAAAAATAACAACTTAAATATATAAAATATCAGGAACAGTGTTAAGTTGTCAGATCAATAAATTGATAACATTTACAATAATGTTATTTAAGAACGTAAAAAATAGAGATAATAAATAAATTATTTGGAAGAAATGAAAGAAAAACATAAAAATATTCAACCCAATAAAAATCTTATTAATATTCTTAAATCAGATGAGTATGATCCTGAATACAAATATAATTAAATTAAAAATAATGCTGAAATTCTTGATAATAATGCCAAAAGATTCGAAATTAATGGTAAATACTAGCCAAATAAACACGAAAAAATTAAAGCTGAATAATAAATGGATAACATGATTTTAGATTCGATTAATATGAAATTAGAATTGCTTAAAAATTTATGAATTATTATTATTAGGATATCTCATAAATATTAAACTAATATAGATTAATTTAGTATTTATAATATTTTGCCTCAGAATTTATGGCTCTGTTAAATGAATATGTAAAAATAAAGAAGAAGTATAAATAAAAATAAATAAGTAAGAAAAAAAATAATATTAAATAAAAAGAGAATAAATAAAAATATTTTACTAATATATATTTGTATTTATCATCTCCTAAGAGTCCTCTTAGGCTTCCTAATTTTCCTAATTTACTTTCCAGTCTTAGTTTTATTAGTCCTCAATGGTTCATCGACCAACAAAGTATCAACAGGTAGACTATTAGGCAAAATAACATATCGGATGTTATTGCCTCTTACTGTCAAATGGTCAAGATTCACTGCTTGTCTTTTTAAGATTGTCATCTTCACATTTTTTAAATGAGTATTCATTCGGATATCCACCCCGATCACAGTTCCATTCACCACTGTCCCGTTCTTCAGTTCCACTGTTATCACTTCATTTTTTAATTTCATCAAAAACTTTACTAGTTTCATCTCTATCTATTATTTAATATTTTAATATTATTATCTACTTTATTCTTATTTATATTTTTATTTATATTATTAATTTTATATTTATTTTTATTATTAATATTTTTATTATTAATATTTATATCTTATAATATTAAATAAAAATCCAAAATTAATCCAAGATTTAGTCAAATATACATGTTAAAACTTAAAAAAATATATTATCATTTAAAATATTTAACTAAATATGATTTTGATTTTTATATTTTCAGGTAGTCCTGATTAATTAGTTATATATCTTTTATAATTTATAATGATTATTTTATGATATCATGAAAAATTAAATTGGAAAAGTATAAAAAATGAATAAAAAAATATTTTAAAAATTATAAATATGTTTTAGCTGAAATTATTAATATTTCTTAGGTAAAATAGATTTGATTAAAAATAATATATTAAAAATTAGTTTAACTTTATTGAATATTTATTATTATAATGAATTTTTAATTATATAAAATAGAATAAAAGAATTATTTTTTTTTTTTAATTATTACTAATTTTTTATTAAAATGATAATATTATTTTAAATATTTATTATTCGATAATTTTAATTATTTTTAAACTAATTTATTAAATATATTTGATATTTTTTAATTAATATAATTACTTTTTTATAAATTTTCATGGGTAACTTATTTTGCAAACCTTCTCAAGAATATGTAGAAAATAAAATGAACTCTTTATAATTTTTGAAAATTATGGAGTTGGATGAGTGTATGACTCTTAATAAACTTCTTAACAATACTAATTAAAATATATCTGAAAGATATTGTGAAAATAACAGAAATTAATTAAAATGATTATAATTAAAACTTAATGATTTAGAAAATTTATATAAAAGTATAAATCAACATATGAATTAAGATTAATCAATATCTATATTAAGTTAAAATGATATTAAAAATCAACAACAGTTGAAAAACTTAAATATGTATATAAAAAATAAAAAAGATATTTATTTTATAATATGTCTGTAATAAATCGAAATTGATAATTAAGCAACTTAAAGTTTACCAAATTAATTTTATATTTAAATCAAAATAAATTAACAATAAATTAATTTTTAAATATAATGTAGTAAAAGTAGTTAAAGCTATTTTTAATAATAAATCAATTTGTAAAAACACTTTTAGTTTGCTGATTCTGAATCCTTAGAATATTTTTAAATCATTCTATATAAAAATAAAATTAAAGACTCAAATATAATTAAAAATAAAGTCTAAATAAATTTTAATGAGCTAAAATCTTTTACACAAAAAATATTAAACAAAAAAATTTAGTTTGAAGATTAATAGTAATAAATAGAAATAAATTTCGCTTTTTAATTTATTTATGATTTTTAAAATTTAATATACGAATTTTAGAAGAGCATAAGAATATCTTAATAAATATTACAAAAATAAGAACAAATATTTAATTATTCAGACCAGGAATCGCTTGTAAAAATTAATTATAAATTAATTTTAGGCTAACTTTACAATGATATCTCCAAACACAATAGTTCAAAGATAAATTTGATTATGAATAAAATATAATATAAAAGTTAAAAAATAATAAAAATAATATAAGTAACGTTAGTTTATAAAATAAAAATACATTATTGGATTAGAAAAGTATAATAATAAAATAAAATCATATAATTTTATCAGTGACAAAATTACTATAAATCTGCTTCATTTAACTGCTAGTAGGATTAATATAAGGATATCCTAAATTATATTTATCTTAAATTTATCCAGATTTAATTTTCTCACTATAATTCATATCTCCATACTTCTCTTGAGATTGGATCTGCTCTTCAGTCATTGGGAGTTCTGGAGCCATTTATAAAGTTTAGACTCCAAAACTCATAATGTCCACATTAGGTTTCAATAAGAAATATTATTTCTTTTTACTTTTATGGCAGTTTATCTATATTATAATCCACAAATGCATCATCATCATCATTATTTTCTTCATTTTTTATATTATTAATATATCATTATTAATATCATTATCTTCATTATTTATATTTTTAAAATCATTATTATTATTATTCTTTTATATTTGAATTCTCTCGAACTCTAAACTCTTTATCTTCTTTTATAATTCTACTTAAATCGCTTTTGACTTTTCAAATTAATTATTATTAATAATTTATATATTACTTCTGCAATAAAATCACTTTATTATTTTCCAAGCTTTATGAATTATAAAGATTTTATTATTTTCAAATTAATTATTTTTTAATACAATATATTTATTAATTATACCTACTTTAACATATATTAAAAAGTTTTTTATGATTCAATATTAATTTTTTATCTATTTATTCTATATTTTCATCATCTAATTCCAATTTTTATATTATCCCTAATCGAATAAAAATTCCTTTTTCTTTTATAAATTTTTGCCATAATATTATATTTTTTTACAATTTATTAGAAAATTTAAATAATTACATAAATTTGTTTTAGTTATTAAAAATAATATTATAAACTTAAAGAAATTTAAGTTAAATTATTTAATTTTTATTTTCTCTTTAAACTTATCTATTAAAGAAAATTATTTATATTTAATATGTTTGAAAATCTGAAATAATAATCTGATTTATATTACTACTTTCTTAAATTTCAGGAAAAATTTTTACATTTTATTCTTTAAAATATGCTATTTAAATATAATTTTTTTGTAAAAATGTATTTTAACCATCTTAAATTCTAATTTTGAAATAATATTAATCATAAATATTAGTTATAACACATTATTTAAATCCAGAAATACTCAAATTTTTTCATATTTAAATTATCCTTATTTTTTTTATACTTTTTTTATATTTATTTTTATAATATACTTCATTTTTTTTAAAATCCTTCTACGCATTCTTCAAAAAAGTTATAAAATAGTCTTAATTATTGATATTTTTATTTCGTTACTCTTATATTTTATAATATTTATTTATAGTAAATTAATTTTTATTTAAGATATTTATTAGAATATTTATTTATTAATTATTAATTTCATTTAAAATCATCACTTATGTAGAATTAATTATTTATATCTTATATATTTTAATTTTTTTTTTAGAATTTTATTTCTAAATTAAAATTTTTTATTATTAAATTGTCTGATTATCTATATTTCTTTCATTTTTTTTTTATCTCTTAAAAACTTTTCTTTAGTAATTGTATCTTTTATTTAAAAAATATAAAATTTAAAAATTACAATTATTATATGATTATTAGTAATAAAATATTAATTAAAAATTTTTAGTTAATTACATTTTAACTAAAATATTAGTTTTATCTAATTTATTTAATTTTCTTTTTTAAATTTATTATTCTATGTAAATTTTTTTTAGCATTTTTATCTTTTAGTCTTTCACTTTATTTTTATTTTACTTTTCATAGTAAATTTCAAAATATTTATTTAATTTATAAAATAAAGGGGGTTATTTTATTTTCTTTAAATAGAGTAATTTACTTTATTATTTTATGGAAATATATCAATTTTTTTAGTTATTCTTACAAATATTTATTCTTGTTTCTACATTATTAATAATTAATTATTATTTTTATTACAAGAATATATAGTTATTATATAAATATATTTAATAAAATATAAAATCATTAAATCGAAAAAGTTCCAAACCTGTTATTAAACGAGATATATTGCATTAACTATTCCTAATCAACTGATGGTCTTACCATTTTTAAAGCATCAATAAAATCTTAAAACTAAGTTTTATCAAGATTAATAAAATTCAAATTAGTATTTTTAATCTACTTTCTAAAAGGCATCATACTAGCTTCAGTAGCTAATATCTTCAAATCAGCCCCCGAATAGCCTTCGGTTCTTTGCACAATTGCTTCAATCTCTTCCTCCCCCATCTCAATACAATTACCCTAATTTTGACATAACCTCCTAATAAACTCTCTCCTTCCCTTCTAATCTGGCAAAGGAATGTACAATCTCTTAGTAAATCTTCTCCTTACAGCTTCATCTAACTCCTATGGTCCATTAGTTGCTCCTATGAATAACACTCTCTTTTAATTGTTATTACTCACTCCATCTAATTAAACTAAAAATTCTGTTTTTATTTTCCGAGATGCTTCGTTCTCACTATCACTTCTTTAACATAATAAACTATCAACTTCGTCTATAAAAATTACAGATGGGGATTTATATTCTGCTAATTTGAATAGAGTCCTAACCAGTTTTTCACCTTCTCCTATCCATTTGCTTGTTAAATTACTAGCTGAAATACTAAAAAACACTGCTTTTGATTAAGATGCTATTGCTTTTCCAATTAATGTCTTGCCTGTTCCTGGAGGACCAAAAAGCAATAATCCTTTTGGAGGTGCTCTTAATCCTGTAAATATTTCCGGTCTTAACATCGGCCATATTATTGCTTCATATATTGATTATTTTGCATTTTCTAGACCAGAAATATCATCCCATTGTACACTTAAATTTTCATTAAGGATTTATTGTTCAATTTATTCTACTAGATTACTGTCTAAATCTTTATACTTATTTTTATTATTGTTTATATTATCCTTATTATATTATTATTCTTCATTATTATTTATTTCATTTTTTTCTTTTGTGTTCTATTTGAATGGGGGAACAAATTTCTTTTTAAATCCATTTTTACTATTTTTTTGGTTATTTTAAAATTAATCAATATTTGTACTTCCATTTTAAATTTTAAATTAGTCGTAAGCTGAAATAAATCCTTCTTATATTGATTTATCTTTATTTTGCATTTTCTATTAGAAATAATCTAATTTTTAACCTTATTAAATATTTTTTAATTAATTATTTTTGTTAGATTAATCCAATTAATTTAAGATTATTTATTAATTATTTTAAAATTTATCTTATTTAATCAATTAATTATTAAATCAAGGTTAAAACATATCTAATTTATTATTCTTATGTATATAAATATTGTCTTACTGTTATTAATTATCTTAAATCTATAAAATTATTATTATAAAATACATTTGATTAAGGTTAATTAATATAAAAATTTTTTTCCATATTTAATTCATAACTATTTTTAAACTATTCAATATTATTTTTTTAATTTTAAAAATTTATTATTTAATCATTTTTAATGTTACTGTATACATTTTTTTATTCTTTTTCTAAAAACTATTATTTTTTAAGAATTATTTAACTTAGATAATTTTTTAAATAATAATTACTCTTATTAGTTTAGTATACTAATAGTATCTTGCTTCCCTTAATTTTATTTTAAATTACGGATTAAATTTATTTCTTCCTTATTTAATTAAGTTATTTGAAATTCAGGTATTTAAATATTTATCATTTATTTTTATATTTTTTCTTTTTCTCTTAACATTTAATGAAATTCATATTTTTCTATATAAGATTTTAATTCTTCAATTACAGGAGTTGAAAATGCAATATTTTATTGGTTTTCTCTCAAAATTGTAAACAAAGATATAAAATTATGGTATAAAATAGGAGTATTTTATATTTAATCTTCTGTTAAAGACATCATAACATTTTTAAAATTTATCAAAATATGCATAAGAAAGTTCTTCTACTTTTTATCCAACTTATCTGTTTAAATCATTAAAAATGGTAAAAAAAACTAAAAAATAAATTTAATCTTAAAATGAGCACAAATTATAATATAAATATAAATTAAAATATAGAAATAAAAAAAGATATATTATCGTATAAATGGAGTCAGCAATACATTAATGCGAAAATTTTGATTGCAAAAAAGAAGCGAAAATGCATTGTCCAACTTGCATAAAACTAGAACTAACAGCATCGTATTTTTGTGGTCAAGAATGCTTCAAATTCTATTGGCCAATCCATAAAATAAAGCATGTAAAAAAAGATGAAGCAAGCTAAAGCAATTACAAATTCTCTGGTCCTTTAAGACCAGGCAAAGTATCTGCAAAATTATTTGTGCCGGAACACATTAAAAGGCCAGATTATGCATACTCTTCAATCCCTACTGAAGAGATCAATAGTCCTTATTAAAAGACAATTGTTGTTAATGATTATGAGGATATCCAAAAAATAAGAGAGGTCTGTAAATTAGGCAGAGATACTCTAGATTTCGCTCATAGTTTAGTCAAGGAAGGAGTCACTACTGATGAGATAGATAGGAAGGTATCCTTAAATTATATAATATTAACAATATATTCATCATTATTATCATTTAATATTTATAATTATTTGAATTATTATGATTATATTCATGATTATTTTTTTATAGTATCATATATTATTATTATTAGACACATTAGTTTATTATTGATAATGATGCTTATCCCTCACCTTTGAATTATCATAAGTTCCCTAAGAGTATCTGTACGAGTGTGAATGAGGTTATTTGTCATGGAATTCCTGATGATAGAAAGTTATAGGATGGGGATATTGTTAATATTGATATTAGTGTATATAAGTTTGGATTTCATTCTGATTTAAATGAGACTTATATGGTTGGTAATGTTAGTGACAGTAGTAAGTTTTTATTGTAGAAGACTTATTAGAGTCTCTAAAATGCCATTGATATTTGTAAGCCAGGTGCATTTTATAGGGATGTTGGTAATGTAATTGCTAAATATATAGAGGATAACGGGTAATATTATCAAATATTAATAATGATAAATGATAAATAAATGATAAATAAATAAATGAATAAAATATTAATATATATGTAAATAATATAATAAATAGATTAAGTGTGACAAGAACATACACAGGTCATGGAGTAGGTAAACTGTTTCATTGTGCTCCAAATGTGCCTCATTATAGAAACAACAAAGCTACAGGATTCATGAAAGCAGGCCATGTATTCACCATTGAACCGATGATAAATTAAGGCACTTATAAAGATATGTTATGGGATGATGGATGGACTGCTGTCACTGCTGATGGATAAAGAAGTGCTCAGTTTGAACATACTATTCTTATTACAGAGGGAGGATGTGAAGTACTCACTCAAAGAAATAATAATAGTCCATCTTTACTTTTCATTTGATTTTTATACCATATTTTATTATTTTACTTATATATTATTTACTTATCATCTTTATACATATTCATTACATTATCATATATATTCATTTATCATAATACAAATTCATTACATTCAAATATATTTTGTGAATTTATTTATTGATAAAAATAATATTATAATCGGAATATTTATAACTATAATTAGTTTTATATAATAAATTTTAATTGAATATAATAATATAATATAAATTTTGATAAGAAATGGAATTAGGAGTTCATGGAGGAAAAGATGAAATATAATTAGGAGTAACTATAATAATAATAATGATAATATTAGACTACAATATTGGGATTGGTGTATGATGGAGGAGTAATATTAGCTGCTGACTGTAGGACGACTCGAGGATCTTATGTGTTTGATGGGATGAGTGACAAGGTAATGATTGTGACGGATAATATATTTGCACTTACTAGTGGCAGTGCAGCTGATACTAGAGTTCTCACTAAAATTGTCTAGTATTCTTTAGGAGTTCATAGTGTTGAGTTAGATTAAAAGCCAAGGCTCAAAACTGCTGCTAGGCTTTATCAATAGCTCATGTATGATTACAAAAATAATCTTAGTGCTAGTCTTATTCTAGGAGGATATGACAAATAAGAAAGTATTCTTATCATTATTATTATTTTCATCATCATCATCATCATTATTATCATCATCATTATTATTTTTATTATTATTATTATTATTATTATCATAATCATTATTATTATTATCATCATAATTATTATCATCATAATTATTATTATCATCATTATTATTATCATTATTATTATTATCATCATTATTTATATCATCATTATTATATTTAATATTAATATAATTATTAAATAGAAAATTGTTTGTATCAATGTTGCCCAGGAGGTACAGTTCTTAAAAGTACTTTTGCAATTGGAGGAAGTGGAAGTGGGTTTATTTATGGGTATTGTGATAAATTATTTAGGGAAAATATGAGTTATGTTGAAGCTAGAAACTTCGCTGTAGAAGCAGTTTCATTGGCTATAGCAAGGGATGGATCAAGTGGAGGAGGAGTAAGATTAATGAATATCACAAAGGATGGATTTAAAAGAGAAATTGTCAATTATGATTAATTGCCATTCCAAAAATGATTTTATTATGATATATTATATTATTAAAAAATACTCTTTATTTATTATGTAGTCTAATTTCTTTAAAAAAAAAAATTAAAATTTTAAAAAAAATGATGAATATTCTCATTTTTTTAGTGTTCCATTTTTAGATTAATAAGATATTTTAAAATTGAAAGAAATACAAAAAATATTTTTAAATATGGTTTCTTAAGATTAAAAATAATTTTTAATGGAAAATAGTTAAAATTTGATGCATTTAACATTATTAATGTAAAATTTAAACAATGAAAATATAAAATAAAAAACTATTAATTTATTTTAAAAAAATCAAATAAATATAAAACAATTGCTTGAATAATAATAATTCAATTTTAAATTATTAAAGCTGGGAAATTTTGGCTAAAGAATAATTTATTTAGAATTGTAAAAAGATAAAAAATTAGAATAAATAATAAATTTTTTGATATAATCTTAAGTTTAAGAAGGATTATTAAATTAAAATGAAATAAACAAATAAAGAATTTAATATGATTAATATGAATAATTATATAAATAAGGCAAGACTCATCTAACTTTATTTAGAATAAAAAATGAATCAAATGTAAATGTAGAGAAATTAGTAGAAAAGTTCAATGAAAAGTATTAAGAAGACTTATAAAAAATCTAATTGAATTCTAATTTTATTGATTTATCAATTAGAGGTGTATATGGATAAGATAAATTTTATAAACCCTTAGAAAGATATCATATAAATCAGAATTTATTTCTAAATAATTGTTTATAATGAAAAATTAGTTATTTTATTTATATTTAGTGATTTATTTTTATTATAATTAATGTAATTTAATGCTTCATTCTAGTTAAAGAGGAATCTTTTCAATATTTTAATAAAACTAATCAATGTGCATAAGTATTATAACTTTTGTTACTTATTAAAGATTTTATTGATCAATAAACTAAAGTCCACTTTAACTTTTTGCCATTTAGCCATTAAACATATAATATGCTTGACAATTCTATAATATTTTATATTAAATTAATTAAATAATGAGAATGATATAATAAGATATAATAATGATAATAATATTAATATAATAATATATTTATAATAATATATTAATAAGAATGTATAAATGAAGATAATAAGAATAAATAATGGTAAGGATAATGATGATAATGATAATACTTAAAGAAAAAGATAATCCTCAAACTTGGAATAGATATACTTGGCAAAAGGATCAGCATTAGTCTTGAGTTTACTATTTTAATTATTTTATGGGACATAACTGGTCTGCTCCTTAAAACATTAGGTGATGGTAATAACATGTGTGTAAGTATGTTTATCCTTATACTCTTCTTACTCATTAGCCCACTTAACATCCTCCCTCAACTGTTAAAATAACACTGGCACTACCTATGGACTAATATTAATAAGTCTCTCATTAATCAATAATCCCACATTCTTCCTCCCCAAATACTCCAAAATACCACTATCTTTTGGCAACTTATTCATAATAAACTAGCAAATTTATTACACACTCTATAATAATCATAATATAATTATAATATACATATTATACAATCATAATAATATACAATAATTATAATATACAATAATAATATATAATAATAATATATAATAATAAGTATAATACATTAGAAAATAACAATTATAAATATTAAATAAAAACAATAATAATGTTAATAATGATAATACCTAACTGGTCTACTACATCTAATATAAAGGCAAGAGAGTAGCAAATCCTAATATCTATTTTTCCTTTAACTAGTAAATATCTTCACCTTCTTCCCCAATACCTATCATAGTACCCAACTCTACTTATTCTGTAATAATATCTGCTAAATTGCTAGAGTTGTATGAGTTTCCATCCAATAGATTATTGATTAATGATTTTATAGAGTGGTATTAATTAGGATTTGAATCATAAAATTCATACTCAATTTAATCATGATCATCTTCTAATTCCATGTTTTCTTCTATTTTATTGTATTCTGGCATTATGTCCTCATCTTCATCTGATTACCATTCATCAGACATTTCATCTTCTGTTTCTGTTTTCTTTTAAATTTTTTTACCACTCATTTTTTATATCCTTTTTTATTATTTATTTAATCATTTTATAACACTATTTATAATGTAATAGAACTTATTATAATATATATTTTTATTTTCATATAATCAATTATCAGATTTCTGTATTTGTCTATTCCTTTGTGTTTTTCTTATTTAAATCTTGTTTTAAATCGTTTAGTTCTTCTATTATATGGCTGTATTTATTATCTTCAAATCCTAAAATATTATAGTAATTTTCTTTATTTTTTTCTAATTTTTCTCCTTATTTTTAAATTTTTTTTTATATTTATGTCATTTTATTATCAAAATCTATTGATTCATTTAAAGTCAAATTAGAATATTTTTGTTTTTTATCTTATTAATTCCAATTTTGGTTTTTAGTTTATTTTAAATTTATATTTTCTATATTTTATTTTAATTATTTAGCTTAAAGATATGAATTGTCTAATTAACATTATTGAATATTTTAATCAATCTATGTTTGATTAATTAATATTTAATTTTTAATTTTCATTTCTTTAATTTTTTTTTTATATTATTAATTAAGAGATTCAAGATTAAAATTTAGTTATTTTTAAGTATCTAGTTTATGATTTAACTAATTAATGATTTCTTAGTATTAGATCAACTTTTATTTATTACTATTAAAATTATTTTAAATTTCCTATTTTTGAAAATTTAATTATTCTAATTCTTAAATGACTTATTAATTTCTTAATTATTACTTATCCTTCATTTAATCTACTTTATTCTAATAGTAATTCAAATTCCCATTGAGTTATTCCTTCAATTACTTATTACTTAAACTTAATTATTAAATTTCTTTATTCATCATTTAAATATCTTCTTGTTAATTGATTATTTATCTTTCCTAAATTTTTATCTTCTCTATTAATTGCTATTAACTTACTAAATTACTCGCCATTTATTAGTATTTATTCCTCATAAGTCTATTCGATTTCTCAAATTCATTTATTTATTCATCTTTTTTAGAGAATATCTATTAATAATGATAAATTGTTTATTTTAATTCGTATATTTCTCTCATACATGATGAGTATTATCAATCTTTCATACATAAATGACTTTATTCTATTTTTCTTACTCTGTTTGAATCTTAGTTATTTAAATATTCCATTACTCCTTTCATTGAGTTTATTGGACTTTTTTAGCTCTTTTTTTATATCTCCATTCCTTTTTTGTCTGCAATACTTATACTTAGGCTTCTTTTTCTATCTCTTTCTCTGTTTCAATTTTTATATATTTTTATTATCTTTTAAGTTTATTGAGATATTTTTTCATCTTGCTCATCTAATTCACTATCTTAATTAGAATAAATAAATGAATAATTAGACATTTTAATCAGTTAATTTATGAAATAAATATTATAGTTTATATTAAAAATATAAAATCAATAAATAGATTAGTTATAAATACATATATTTTTATATATTATATATTATTAAAAAGTTTATTTAATATAATGTATTATCATAATTTTTCTAATTACTAATTTTAATTTATTCTTTGTTATTTTAATTTTAAAAAAAAATATTTTTCAAATATTGCTTTTTTAAAATTTGCAGAAATAATGATTTAATAAAAAGAACTGTTAAAAATTGGAAATTAAAAACAATGTATTTTTGATAAATCAACCAAAAATTAAAGATAATCATTTTAGAAGCTATCATGCTTTGTCATATTACTCTTAATGATAATAATACCTTATACTAAATAAACTTTTTAAAATAAAATATAAATAATATCTTTAAAATTATATAAAATAATATATTTAAATACTAAAATTTAGAAATTATAAAAATAAAGATAATAAGAGAAATTAAAAAATAAATATAATAAAAATGAAGTTTAATTACATTTTATTAATATAATTATTATTATTGATAAGGTAAATAAAAAGTATAAATAGAAGAAAAAGAAAAGCTTACAGATACGATTATAATATATGTTAATAAAATAAGTTCAAACCCAATATTGGATGCTTAATTACAGCAAAAGTGGAGGGTATTTATATTCCAGATTTAGTAGAAAAATGTTAAATAGATAATAATAATGGATTTGAATGTGGAATTGAATGCATTCCTGATGAAAAAAATAAAGAATGTACTTCCTTAGAATAATGTACTATGGTTTTTGATTAATTTATTAGTCGTGATAATGAAAAAATCCATCAATATAATGAGTAATCAAATCTCGCACCTAGATTTATATGTCTTGATACTGCTAAATTTATTAATAATATCAAATAGTCATAATTTAACAATTAAGAGTAAAATCATGTTATTGTTTCTCATCGTAATTAAAATCATTTCATACATTTTGTTAAATGATATTAAAAATATATTTTGATATTATTTCTAAATATAAATTAAAATTTTTATCTAAAATTTAATCAGATATTATTTATTTATGTTATTGCTTTATCCTATAGCTGTTAAATATAAGAACGAGATTAATAATCATAATCTTCTAAATCATCATTTTAATTGTTTATGATTTATTATTAATCTGATTAATTTTCATAATTACAATAAGCTTATTCATTTTCATTATTTTCTGATTAACTTTATGTTTTATTATTAAAAGTATCTTATAATTATTACTAATGATTTTCATTTTCATTTTAATTTTCATCATTATCTTTACTTATTTTACTATAGTTATTTTAATAATTATTATTATTAATATTTATATTATCTTCTATTTCATTATTATTAATATTATCATAATAAGTTTCAATATCATTATTATTTACATTTTTTTAGACATATTTATTATAGTTTTAAATTTCATTATTATTAATATTTTATTATTAAAAATTATTTTCAATTTCAATATTTTTAGAATTATCTAAAACTTTATTGATATTATTTTCAATTTCATTATTTTTAGAATTATTTTAGTCTTAATTAAAATTGTTTTTGATTTGATTGTTATCATTAATTATTATTTCATTTTAGATATTTTGATTTTCATTATTATTTTCTTTATTTATATTATTTTTATTTAAATGATTTTAATCTTTAAGTTTATATTTATTAATGATTTATTAATCAATTTTAAATTCGTCACTTTTTGTATAATTGTTAAATATATTTTAATCATTTTATATTTCTTAATTTTACCTGTATTTATTTATTATTTCTTCGTTTAAATTAAAATTATTTTAATATTAATCATTTTAAGAGTTATTGTAATCATGATTTTAATCATTAATTTTAATTTAATCAAAATTATCATCATTTTAATATTGAATATTTACATTCTAAGTATATAAACCATTTTATTAATTGAGACAATTTTAAAATTTAATTTTTATCTTTTCATTATTATCATCACTAAAAATATTTTTTGAATTTTAATTTTAAAATGTCATAATATTATTATTTTTAAAACTCTATTTTTAATTACTATCTTAATATTATTTATTCGATTCATTATTTTAGTCTTAATTTTCTATGTTTTAATAATATGTTTTATTTTTTTCGATTAGTAATTTTAATTAATTAACAAACTATTAAGCATTGGAATCAAAATAAATTAAATCTATAAGTTTATTAATGTCTAATTGATATTTATTATAAATCTCATTAATTTTAAAATCCATTTATTAATCTTTTATTTGTTAGATATTATACTAATCTTAATTATTATTAAGATTATTGACATTAAAAACTTAACTTTAAACAAGATCTAAATTAAAATATATAAAATATTTATTTCATTATTAAAAATAATAAATATGAATAAAAAATAAATACCATAATTTTGAAAATCATAATTAAAATTCAATTTTTTTTATATTTCATTACTACTAACTTCAACTTCAGGTAAGCTTTATTTAGGATCTAAATATGTTTAGTATAAATAACTTTTGACTTGATTTTTTTCTTTCTACTAATTTTTCAAATAATTTTAATAGTAAGTATTTTTTTTATGACTATTTTAATTCAAACTCAAATACTTCAATTTCAAATCCTAATAATCAAAAAATTAATAAGAATTAGTTTAAATATTACTATTAGTAATATTATATTTGTTTTTGACACTCTTGATAGATTTGGGTTTATTATTCTATTATTTCACATGTTCTTAAATTTTAATCAAATGTATTTACTTATTTGCTTTAAGTAGTCCAAATAACTTTTATCCAAATTTCTATCTTGAAAGTTCATAATATTTATATTTAATTAATTGATTTATTAATTTGCACTCATATCTAGTATATAATCTTTAATCGCTTATATTTTTAAAATGTAAAAAACTGATGAAATAGAATTGAATTACAAAATAGAAATAAGCGAAAAACAAAAAGAAGCTTTATTAAAATTAACTAAAAATAAAAACTATAAAGAAAGTTTTAAAAACATTCTTATAAAAGTGAATAAAGAAGATGGATTAGGATTGTACGCAAAAGATAATATCAAAAAAGATAATGTGATTTTAAGCATTCCTTTAGAAGGAATAATAACAATTGATAGTTTATTTAAAAAATAGAGTGAAGATATCTAGAATTTCATTATTAAATTAGATTTAGATAACAAATAACTGATTTTTAGTATTTTATTATTTTTGGAAAAGAATAATATTGAATCAGAATGGCATTCATATTTTTAGAATATTTGGCCTAATTTCTAAGAAATCAATAATTGTTTGTCTTGGAATAATGATAAAATAAACCAATTATCAAAAACTAACTATATTTAATAAATTAAAGAAAAGCATAACTTAATATAAAAAGAATACCAATAATTTTAATAAGAATATGCTAAAAATAAAATTAATTTAAGTGTATAAAACATAGAAATATTAGATTAATTAAATGAATAAGAATACAAATACATGGTAAGTATAATCGAATCAAGAAGTCTTTATAAATAATGTGATATGGATACTAATTCAAAAGTAGGAGCAATAATCCCATTATATGATTTAGCTAACCATAAATTCATATCTCAGAATTTAAAAATCGAAGAATATTTTTATTTTGACTCTCAGTTACAAAAATACATATTAAAAGCCCACAAAAATTATGTTAAACATGAATAGATAATAATTTAATACAGCAGTAACAACAATCTATTAATGCTTCAATAATATGGTTTCAATCCTTTAAACAGATAATTCAATAGCTTCGAAATAAGAGTTGATATATAACAATTAATAAACACATTAACATTATAGAATTTATCTAAACATCATTTAGAGTTAATGTATTAAACATTTCCTCATATTTTAAAGGCAATGCACAATAAATATGAATTTATTAATAGTTATTATACATTTGAAGTCCAAATTATGGATAATGTTAGTATCTTGAGATGGTAAGATTAAGTGTTTCTATAATGTTTGTTATTATAGAAGTTTAATTTAGAAAGAAGTCTACATACTTTTTAATTAGTTTTGTAAAATTAACATTAGCCCAGTTTATAATTATTAGAAAGTATTTTTAAGAGTATTTAGAGGTTATTGTTTGAATAGTATTTGCACTTTCTAGAAAATAAGGAATCAATTAAATGTTAATAGTAAGATGTGTATTAGTTGTTGATGTAGGAAATTGATGATATTAGGAATATGAAGATATAAAAACAAGAATGATAGATGATGATATTATAACAAATATAAACAATAAATATATTAATATGATAATAGAATGATAATAGAATGATAATAATATGATAATAATATGATAACATAATGATAATATCATAAGAGAATAGAATACTTTTCAGTGGAAGGGACTGAATTAATAACAAGATTGCCATTAAAAGCAACACTAGCAAATATCCATGCACTATTTAGACTCCAAGCACAACTATGTACACTATCATCATGCTCATCATACATTTTGACCAAATAATCTTAACTTTACATGGGTGCACTGCTGGTGCTCTAACTCTTATACAGACTCAAACTACCATCATCACAACTTAATAATATTAATTGATCATGATAATTATTAAATCTACTACTTAATACCATGTTATTCATCTCTATAGTCTTCACTGCTATTTCACTTCTTCTCATTTCCCATATTTTAGCCATAGTTTCATTACTATTAGTAATTATTTAGTATTATTTATTAGGATTGAAATCTAATTCTATCATTGTTGAATGTCCTTTTATTTTGTAACATTCTTTTTATGTTCTTAGATCTATAAATTCTATGCAATTACCTACTGCAATCGCTAAAATATTAATATGATGAGGGTCTAATTAAATTTTGCTTATTTTTGAAGAACTTGAATAGATTATTTCACATTAGTTTAGTTTTTCATGTTTTGTAAAATCGTACGAATAAATATTATGCTCATCTGATATTAAAAATTCATTATCTTGATGTTTTATAAATGAATTTATTTATGACTGGCTTTTTATAAACCAAAGTGATTCTTTTTCTTGTTTTTAGATATTGTATTTATCTAGTTCTATTTTGTTGAATGACACTCCATAAGTGTTTTTATCTCCAAAATCTATTAATTGTTTTATTTAATTATTTAATTATTTATCTTTTTTACTTATTTATTAATTTACATATTATTGTTTATTTTTATATTTTTTATATTTTTTTATTACTTTCTTTATAACAGATAAAGAAATTTTAAGAATCATATTCTATTATTTTTTCAAGGATTCCTTTGTGATATGTTATATAATTTCTTGTTATTTTATTTATTTGGTCATCATATTCTATAATATGAACTTCATTTTATTTTCTTAAAGAATTAGTACACATTCCAAAAACATTTTTATTGTTTTCACTTTATAATGAAATCACACATTAACTCTTATTTTAAATTATTTTAACTTACATTTAGCTTTTCTGCTAAGCAATAACTATTCATTTATTGTTACTATTCAAACAAACTTCTATTCATTGATTAAATAATATATAAATTATAATTTTTTATTTTAAATATATATGTTAAACAAATATATGATAATTTAAATGTTAAATTTAATGTTTTAATTAATATTATTTTATTAATTAAAGTTTAAAAATTAAAAGTTTAAATGATATTAATTTTATAAAATGAGAATATTTTGAGATATATATTTTTATTAATAACTAAAAAAATAAAATAGTTAATTATATTTATAAAATATTAAAAAAAGATTAATATTATTATTTATATTTATATTATTTATGATGTATCATGAATGGGACCCTATTTTTGGAGAACCGTTAGAAAATAAATAAAATAAAAACAAAGAATTTGTAGTAGTCAAAAAAACTGAAGAAGAAATAAAAAAATTAATGATTGATGAAAATCTAACAGAAATAGAAAGAGCGATTTATATATTAGATAAAGGCCAATAAATTTAAAAACCAGCTGTATTTTTATAAATATAAATAAATAATTAACTAATTAATTATTAATAATTTGCTAGATTATTATTTAATTTAAATTAACTAAAAATAATTTATACTTAGATATATAGTAAATTAGATTAGTTTAACTTTAGTGCTCAAAATATTGATTTATTAATTAACATCATGAATGTATTTATTTATAATAATCATAAGTAAAAAATATGTTCAGATTCTGATTAAGTATAAATTGAATGTGCAAAAGGACTTGTTAAATTATTAAAAAAGAAAATTTGCAATAAAAACCATATTCTTAAAATATACTAACTAAATATTCACATGTTAAAATTATGGGAAAAATTAGTAGTAGATGAATGGATAATCGTAATTGAATAAATTTTAAATTAAATCGAATTAAAGACAATATGTAAATATAAAAAAATTAAAATAAATGATATTAATAAATAATAATAATGATATTAATAAATAATAATAATAATAATAAATGAAAATACATAATAGTTATATTTAATAATAAATAAAGAATAATAATTGATTATAAATAATAATGATTACGAATAATAATAATGAATATAGAGAAAGAACTTGAAGAAATAATAGAGAACTTATGTAATGAATAATAACCAACTATAATGAGATATAGTGGAGCAAGACTATTGGGAATTTATGTAAGTTTAACAAAACAAATCACAGATCATCAAGTGAGATTAGTGGAATAATTAAGTTAGTCTAATGAAAGTGAAGTAAAATTAATTATGTTGGAAGAAGTATTGTTGAAATTGAGTCACAATGCAACAATTGAATAAATGCAAGTCGAAATAAGCAATTAAATTTTCGAAATGGTTTATGACAAAAATATCTAAATTAAGGTCAAAAGTCTTGAACTTATTTTTAATACTTTACATTGTTATCCTTAAGAAATGTTAAGCAATAAATTACTCACACTTTTTCTTGATTAGTTATTTACTACTCATGATTAAATCATAAATGTTGTCAGTAGGCATTTTGGAATTGCTTATTATCAAGTATAAATTATATATTAATTATTATAAATACTTTTTATAATATGATAATAATAAAATAATGAAAATATAATTGTTTAAACATGATAAATAATACTAATAAATAGCTACATAAATTCATGAGTGTATCTTAACAGGAAATAGCTTTAAGCCGATTCCGTGACTATGTAAAATCTTCTAACATGCTTATCCAAGAGAATTTCCTATTCAACCTTCCATGCATAATATCTTTAACCTACCCTCAAGATTTCTCATTATATAAATAATTCTACCAATAACTTCTCTTCTAGACTAAAGATAATGAAAAACTACTTATTAGAGGAATTTTGATTTTCATTGAAATTGTCCGATAAACTGGATAGGATGAACAAATCAACTCTTTCTCTTCCTTCTTTTAAGATTTCTTCAAACTTACTCATAATCCTGCCAAAAAATTATTCTTTCATTAATTGTATCACATCATGGAAATTTTCTATGATATTGATCATGATTTATAGAGTAATTGTTCTTCTCATGAAAAGGAGTAATAAGAGAAGAAGAATGATCTTCTAAATAATGCACTCAAAAATATTATCAATCAAATCAAACTACTTAATAAATAAAATAATTCACTTGAATTATAAGTTATTCTATGTTAAACCCTTCTTAAAATTGAGTAATTTATATATATTTTCATATTTTAGAGACTTTAAATATTGGTCTTAATCTTTTATTAATTAAAACTTATGTACTTTCATAATTCAAAACATTAAAGAACTTAATCATAGTATTTGAGAGTATTTAATTCAAATTTTAATATAAATTATGAAAATTAATAATTAACAAAAAATGTAAGAAATAGTTCTAAGTTTATAAAAATAGCTCAAAAACTAAAACAATTATAGATATAGAATGATTTTAGTTTATTTCTATTAGTTATTTTTTATTAATTTTTCAATGTAATTGACTGAAAAATTAATTTTAGCTGATTTTTACTAAATGCAAGAAGATAAAGTTCCAAATGTTAGAATAAAATTTGTTTAAGCTTTATATGATTTAAGAGCAATAATTTAATAAACAGATATGGAAAATTTATCAAAATTTGACGAAACATTAAAAAAAATGACAAATGATACCGATAAATAAATAAAAGAAGTAAAAATATATTAATAAATAACATTAATAATAGATAAAATACTAATAAATAATATTAATAATAGATAATAAATTAAAATATATATTTAAAAATAGATGGTGTTTTTATTAATGTAAAGTTGTAGTCAATACAAGAACAAAGAGATAATCTAAAATTAGTAGAATATAGAATATGATAAACTGAAGCATGAATACTTTCTAGAGAAAAACGCAGACATGGATAAATACAGTCTTACGAAACTGAAAAGTTATGAATATGTAAATTATGTTCCTAAATAGAAACTTACAATTTCTAAACAGAGTGGAATTTTCAGCAAAACTCGTAAGTTTTCTCCTACATTCTAAAAAATCAATCATAATCCAAAAATTAATAATAATCCTATCAAGTCTAATTTCAATTATTAAAATGCTCATAAAAATAGCGATTCTAAATCGTATAATTTATTTTTTATTTTAATTAATTTTAGAAAATTGGCTCCTAAATATAGAAGTAGTACTAATTTTTAAAGCAAAAATTAGCAATCTTCATAAGATAATTACTATACTTAATTTGATAAGAAGTATAAAAATGAAACTTTTATGGACGGATATAATCCAAACTCAATTAAAAAAACTAATACTTAAAAAATTCCAACTATTAGAAAGAATTCTTAAAATTAATGAAAATAAGTATTAAAAGTTATTTTCACTTTATTAATTATATTATAAACTATTTTATATAATTTAAAAATATGAAATAACATGATTTAATATTAAGAGAGGGATCTTAAGATTCATCAGTTAGAACAGCTTAAAATAATTATAAAAAATTTATCATCTATATAATAGATAATAAGGGGTAGTTAAAATATTTTATGAATGTTAATTAAAATAAGTTTAAATTATCAATATTAAATTAAAATATTATTTAGGAGAAAGATAATTGAGTATAATAATTATCATATTATTTGCAAATATACTTCTATTTTTATTAATTTAGCAGATTTATGCTTATTCCTTTTTATTTTATCAAAAATAATTATAAAATATTATAATTCATTATAATATACTATTTATAATATATAGATAAATTTGATAAATTTATATTTATTTTGATAAAATTATTAATAAAAATATCTTTTATAAAAAATATAATAAAATTATTTATGAAGATTATAAAAAAATTGACATTTTTACACAATAATATAAAGTTTCCTTTAATTATCAAATGTCTCATTCAAATTGGTTGACTCGTTTGTCAACTATCGTATTAATTTCATCTACCTTTTACTTCATAATTAGTATTTTAAGTCAAGATATGAAAATATAAATTTAGACTAAGTAAAGAAATTTGATATTAATTTAAAATAAATTTCTAAAAGTCCTATTGTAATTGGGATTTTTTTAAATTTGGATATAGATTTAATTTATTACTATAATGACTTGTATAATGTTAATATAATTACTGATTTTGTTAAAGACCCTTAATTTCCTAATTGAATATCTTAAATTAATAAATCCTATCAAATGGAATAATGTTCTGAATAACATTTAAATTAATAGTAAATATTAAATATAACTAATAATGGTCGATATAATATTACATCATTTTATTGTATTCCATAAAATGAAACAATAAAATTTAATAATATTAAAAATGATTTTAAAATTAATTTAGAATACAAAAATTTTTAAACTTATATTAATAAACTTATTGAAGACACTTAATAAATTCAAAAAATTTTTAATGAAAATTATTTATAAATATTTGTTCAAGACTTTAAAATTTAAGATTAAACAAATAATTAAATAGAAAAAGTTTATCAATAAAGATATTAATAAATAAAAATTTAATTTAATGAATTTAATTATTATTAATAACTATATTTTAAAACAAAAGTCTTATAATCTCAAATTTAATCATCAAATTTTTTTACAAATTAATTTGATACTTTATCAGATATAAAATTTTAATTTAATTTAGACAAAAATGATAAAAGTGAATTTTTTATGTATAATTATAACTTAAATAATGAAATAGAAATTAAAGACAAATTTAATTAAACAAATTATATAAAATAAATTAAATATTTTATGACTGTTCACTTTGAATTGGATTAAAATTAATAAATTTATAAATTAACTTATTATAACTTATAAGACATAGTAACTGATTTATTCACAAATTTATCAATTATTTCCAAAATCCTTTAATTTATATGTGGATTATATATTACTAAATATTTTAAAAAGAAATTTTAATAAGATTACAATTAAGATATTTTGGTAGGAAAGCAAAAAAAATAAAATTGAGCTAAAAGATTATTACTAAATATAATGATTAAAAATTAAAAAATATAGAAAATTTTGTTGATGATAAATAAAAATATATAGAAAGTATGAAAAATTAAAATATTTTATAATTATAAATGAAAAAT
>Ga0315908_10000347_pt1 | contig 37061 bp, 37 predicted proteins | sample LakEriMetagenome_12_FD_203520 | JGI IMG/M metagenome (GOLD analysis project Ga0315908, IMG submission 203520) | Freshwater fungal communities from buoy surface, Lake Erie, Ohio, United States - Buoy 4 MA124 | ecosystem: Environmental > Aquatic > Freshwater > Lake > Lake biofilm | place: USA...
GTGCTGGAACAGAAAGCAAAGCACCCGAATCGCCGGACATCGTAGCCGCCCGGCTCCGCTTCGTCTGACATCCATTCCATTCGATTCGATAGCGATCTTCTTCCGACAGCCTTCGTACGTTTGGCAAAGGCCTGCCTTTCAGCCGTTCAACCCAGCGTTGCTTTTCCAACTCCTGATCATCATGGCTCCAGATCCCATCGATTAGCCCGATCTCCACTGCTCGCTCCACCCCAACCGCTTCACCGGAGAAAAGCAATTCCATTCCAACCGTGATACCGACACGCGCTGGAAACCTTTGAGTCCCTCCCCAACCCGGAGTTAGTCCCAGTTTTGATTCAGGTAAGCCCAACTGGGTATCAGCCGCATTCGACGCGATCCGGTAGTGGCAAGCCAACGCCAGTTCCAAGCCACCCCCCAGGCAAGGTCCATCGATCCAGGCGATCGTCGGAACCTTCAAGCCCTCCAACCGACTGAAGGCATCTTGGCCGGTCTTCAGAAATGCACAGATCTCCGAATCCTGTCGAACTTCCAGAATCCTCTTCAGATCTGCCCCGACGACATAACCTTTCTCCTTCCCACTCCGAATGACCACAGATCGCTTTAAAGAATCGCCTTCCACAAGATCTACGATCGACACCAGCTCCTCAAAAAACTCTTCGTCGAGGACATTGAGCCGACGGCCCTGCATGTCGATTGCGATGTCGACAAATGAATCTCGGGAGAAATCGACTTTCAGGTGACGGTAGTTCCTCACCTTCGATCCTCCATCGCAACCCAGTTTCTCGGGGCGGGCCCGATGTACTGAGCCAGCGGACGAATCAGCCGATTGTCCTTGCGCTGCTCGAGGATATGAGCAGACCAACCGGCGATTCTCGAGAGCACGAAGATCGGTGTAAACATGTCGGTGGGAATCCCGAGGCAGTGATAGAGCGATGCGGCGTAGAAATCGACGTTGGGAAAAATTTTCTTCTCCCTCATCATCACTTCTTCAATTTTCTCAGAGATCTCAAACATCGACTTCCTTCCAGTCGCTTCGCAAAGCCGCATCGCCCAGGGCTTGATCAAGTCCGATCGTGGGTCGTTCTTCTTGTAGACCCGATGCCCGAATCCCATCACCTTCTCTTTACTTGCAAGCATCTCCATCAATCTCTTTTCGGCGTGATCGGCATCTTGCATCTGCGAGATCAACTCCATCGCCGCCTCATTGGCGCCACCATGCAATGGTCCTCGCAATGCACCGATCGCTCCGGTGATCGCCGAGTAAAAATCCGAGAGCGTGGAAGCGATGACGCGTGCAGTGAATGTCGATGCATTCCATTCGTGCTCGGCATAGAGGATCAGAGAAAGATCCATGGCGCAGACCGCCAGCGGCTCTGGCTTCTGGTCATGCAGTCCCCACAGAAACTGTTCGGCGATCGACTCTCCTTGTTCCAACTGGAATCGATCGACATTCTGATGATGTCGATACCAGGATAACAGGATCGTAGGAGCGGCCCCCAGCAATCGCTCGGCCACCGCAAGACCAGTCCCCGTCGACTCCGGCTCTAGTGTTCCCAGCATAGAAATCCCTGTGCGAAGGACATCCATCGGATGGGCGTTCGGAGGAATCTGCCGAAGGACCTCGATCAACGCATCTGGGATCGGCCGATTGGCTTGCAGGCGACTTCGAAATTGAGAAAGACCGGCCGCAGTGGGCAATTCTCCAAAGAGCAAAAGATACGCAACCTCTTCAAATGTTCCCTGGCCGGCCAGATCTTCGATCGCATAACCACGGTAGGTAAGCCCGACTCCCTCGACTCCCACGGTGCTCAAACTGGTCGCTCCAGCGACGATTCCATCGAGGCCAGCATGGTTGCGATGGGAACTTAATGCATCCGACTTGGAGATTGGATCAGTCATTTCTAGCCCTCGAAGATTGTGGGGACCCTAGTCCACCTTGTAGCCGATCAGATCGTAGAGTTCCTGCCTAGTCTGCAACTGAGCCAGAATCTCGGATTGGGAGCCATCTCGCCGTATCGTCTCGTAGGCCAGCTTAGCCGCTTGGTTCATCGCCCGAAAAGCAGTCAAGGGATAGAGGACCATGCGAATACCAGCCTGCCTCATCTGCTCCCGGTGGAACATAGGGGTTTTCCCGAACTCTGTTAGATTCGCCAAAACCGGAACAGGAACGGAATCTGCCATCGACTTGTACTGCTCCAGCGAGGTAAGAGCTTCCGCAAAAATCATGTCTGCCCCTGCTGCGGCGTAGCGGCGCGCCCGAGCGACTGCGGCGTCGAACCCTTCAACGCTATTGGCATCTGTTCTGGCCATCACCACGAAATCAGGATCGCGCTGCGCACCCTTTGCGATTCGAATTCGGTCCAGCATCGCATCGGTCGATACCAACTGCTTCCCAGGAAGATGTCCACAGCGTTTATCGCCGACCTGATCTTCAATGTGAACCGCAGCGACTCCGATCTCCTCCAGGCGTTCGATCGAGTCTCGCAGAGTGGATTCACTTCCCCAGCCGGTATCGATATCCACCAGTAGGGGCAGGCTGGTTGCCGAGGTGATTCGGCGGGCATCTTCGACCACATCTCCCAGTGTAGTGATGCCGATATCAGGTACGCCATGAGACGAATTGGCGACACCGGCCCCCGAAAGGTAAATCGCTTGAAAACCTGCCTGCTCGGCCAGAAGGGCACACAAAGGGGAAACGGTCCCTACAATCTGAAGAGGAAATTCCAGCTCCAAAGCTTGCCGGAATCTCACGCCGGGTGACGATCTCATTGTGGTTCCGTTCACGAATGCCAAGGCTTTTTTGTGGAAAAGAGACCAGCCCAGATCAATCCTTTGATTGTCACGCGGGAAAACGGCGGAATCAAGCCAACTCTTTTTAAGGTGAACCATTCGATTTCGTTCCACCATGCGATGGTAGGCTGGTAACATCAATTTGGTTCACGAATAACCCCTGCACGCTACCTCTCAACGTTGCGGAGTGCTCATGGATCATAGGAATGAAGCCGGATCCGGATTGATCGCTTTTGACGACGTGATCTCACGTATCGCTCAATACGCGCACCAGACGCTTCATCCGTCGACCGAGGCGCTGGAGACGGCAAGGTATTGCCTTCTGGACAGCATCGGCTGCGCGATTCTCGCGCTGCAGTTTCCCGCATGCACAAAGCTCTTGGGGCCGGCGGTACCTGGGGCTGTCTTGAGCCAGGGTGTCAGAATTCCCGGAAGCCCGTGGCAGCTGGAACCGATTCAGGCCGCTTTCAACCTTGGGACCATGATCCGTTGGCTCGACTACAACGACACTTGGCTTGCGGCCGAGTGGGGGCACCCATCCGATAACTTGGGTGCAATCCTGGCGCTGGCCGACTATCTCGATCGGAATCCCAACAATTGCTGGACTCCTGGTCGCCCCTGGACCTTGCGCGATGTAGTGGAGAGAGCCATTCAGGCCTACGAGATCCAAGGCGTCCTGGCACTTCAGAATGGCTTCAACCGTGTTGGCTTGGACCATGTCCTGCTGGTGAGAGTCGCGTCCAGTGCAGTCGCCTCAGCGATGCTCGGCGGAACCCCTCAACAGATCGCTGCCACGGTCAGCCAATCTTGGCTGGACGGTGGTGCGCTGCGAACCTACAGGCATGCGCCCAACACCGGTAGTCGAAAGAGCTGGGCGGCCGGAGACGCCACGCGACGCGCCGTGCAATTGGCTCTCTGGACCATGGCCGGGGAGCGGGGATATGCGACCGCCCTGTCGGCACCCAAGTGGGGCTTCCAGGACGTGGTTCTAGGAGGCAAGCCTGTGGTGCTGGAGCGGCAGCTTGGTTGCTATGTGATGGAGAATATCCTTTTCAAAGTAGCCTACCCAGCAGAATTCCATGCACAGACAGCTGCCGAGGCAGCCGTACAACTTTCGCCGTTGGTCCGCCATCGACTGGACGAGATTCGGGAGATCAAGATCTTCACTCAGGAGTCGGCCATTCGCATCATCGACAAAACCGGGTTGCTGAAAAATCCTGCCGACCGAGACCATTGCATCCAGTACATCGTCGCCGTCGCTCTCCTGCACGGAACCCTTCGTTCGGAGCATTATGAAGATGCCTTTGCCGCTGACCACAGGATCGATCAGCTCCGATCCTGCATGTCCGTTCAGGAGGAACCCGCCTACAGCCGGGAGTATCTTGACCCCTCCATGAGGTCGATTGGCAATAGGCTTCAGGTGGTCTTTCAGGATGGGTCGGCAACGCCCGCCATCGCCATCGATTTTCCGATCGGCCATCGTCGCCGCCGAGAGGAATCCAAGCCGCTTCTGATACAAAAATTCCTGGATAATGTGCAGGCACGATACGACAGCCAAAAGACCGATTCCATTCTGTCGCTCTGGCAAAATCCCGAACTCCTACTCTCAACCAGAGTCTCCGAGTGGATGGATCTCCTGGCGGACCAACCGGAGCCATGAAGATCAGTGCGGTGAATTGGTTTTGGGGGAATTTTGGAATGGTTTCATGGAAACATCGAGTCATGCTCTGCAAAGAAACATCGTGACTGTCCCCTCCCGGAAATGTGTTCGAGTCATGTTGCTCCAAAAGGGTCCAGGCGATGTCCAACCTTCGTGATGTCACCGACGCATTGGTCGCTCAGGAAACCTCGCTTCGGCAGGGCGGCGGAAAGGCAGGCTGGGATCGCCAGAGAAAACTTGGGCGACTTCCCGTCCGGGAAAGACTGGAACTGCTTCTGGATCGGGATGAACCATTTCTGGAATTGGGCCTTTGGGCCGCTTACCAACTTTATCCAGAATGGGGAGATGTGCCTGCTGCCGGAGTGGTCACGGGGATCGGTTGGGTCAGTGGCCAGCCATGCCTGATCGCTGCCAATGATGCCACGGTGAAGGCAGGGGCCATGTTCCCCCAGTCGGTCAAGAAACTGATCCGCGCTCAAAAGATCGCTCATCGCCTCCGCCTGCCATTGATCTATTTGGTCGATTCGGCTGGCGTTTTCCTTCCGCTGCAGGATGAGATTTTTCCCGACGAAGACGATTTCGGAAGGATCTTTCGGAACAACTCCATTCTTTCCGCAGAAGGTATCCCGCAGATCGCTGCCGTGATGGGCAACTGCATCGCGGGTGGTGCTTACCTGCCAGTGCTTTGCGACAAGATTCTGATGACCGAAGGAAGCCAGCTTTGTCTAGCTGGCCCGGCGCTCGTCAAGGCAGCCATCGGCCAGACCGTCGATCCGGAAGAACTGGGGGGCGCAAAAATGCACGCGCAAATCAGTGGAACCGTCGACTTTCATGAAAAGACAGATGCCGATTGCCTCGAGCGAATTCGGCAGCAGATGCGATTGCTTCCAGACCGGCCCTCCAGGCGGCAAGGACCACCGCCTCGACGGCCTTGCGAAGACCTCTATGGACTGATCCCGGCAGACGGACGTGGCGAGTACGAAGTCCGTGATCTGCTCGATTGCCTAGTGGATGGCGACACGCTGCAGGAATTCAAACCTGATTTCGGACGCACCGTCGTGACGGGATACGCCCGCATCAACGACTACCCGGTTGGAATCGTCGCCAATCAGCGAAAACGATCCCAGACCGCCCAAAAAGAAGTTCAGATCGGAGGGGTACTCTATGGGGATGCTGCGGAGAAAGCGGCGCGATTTGTACTCGACTGCGATCAGAATCGAATCCCGCTGATTTTCATCCAAGACGTGCAGGGCTTCATGGTCGGCAAGCAAGCGGAACAGTCGGGGATCATTCAGTCGGGAGCCCAACTGGTTCGAGCGATGAGCGTGGCTACCGTCCCCAAGTTCACGGTGATCGTCGGCAGTTCTTATGGCGCTGGCAATTACGCTATGTGCGGACGAGCCTATGATCCAGCCCTGATGCTGGCATGGCCCAACGCTCGCTATGCAGTGATGGGGGGCAACCAAGCAGCCGATACGCTGCTGACTTTGAAAATTCGCGATGCGGAGAAAAATGGCAAGCCACTCTCCACAGATGCCATCGACCAACTGCGGGAAACGGTACGCTCCCAGTATCAGTCGCAGACCGACATTCGATACGGAGCAGCCCGTGGCTGGGTCGATGCAATCATCGCTCCCGATCAGACGCGTCGATGGCTTGGCGCAGCTCTCTCCGTGATCGGTGATGAGCAAAAGAAACAATCGCGTCAACTGGCGAGAGAAGTATGAAGAAGATGATACGAGTCGGCAATGCGCAAGCCTTCTGGGGCGATCGGCCATCGGCAGCAGTGGATCTGCTGAGCCTAGTACCAGATCTCGATTTTCTTACGATGGACTATCTGGCCGAGGTATCGATGTCGATCCTCGCTCTGCAACGCGAGCGAGATGCAACGAAAGGATATGCACAGGACTTTGTTGAGGTAGTACGGCAACTAGCCGACTACTGGGCCAGCGGTGGTAAGTGCCGGCTGATCGCCAATGCAGGAGGTCTGAATCCAATGGCCTGTGCCCTCGCATGCCAAAAGGCTCTGGAAGAGCGAGGTTGCCGGAGCCTTAGGATCGGCATTGTCCAGGGAGACGATGTGATTTCCATCCTTCGCCATCAAGAGAATGGGGCGATCGATGAGTTTCGAAACCTCGATCGTCTCCTGCCTCTCTCGACAATCCAAGAACGGTTGATCACTGCCAATGCCTATCTTGGCTGCCAGGGAATTGTGGAAGCGTTGGATTCCAATGCAGATCTGGTGATTACCGGTCGAGTCGCCGATCCATCGATGGTGGTCGCCGCCGCTGCCCATGCCTTCGACTGGACACTCGATGATTGGGATCGGCTGGCAGGAGCTACCGTGGCAGGTCATCTGCTGGAATGCGGGACGCACGCTACGGGTGGCATCAGTACCGACTGGCTACAGATCGAGAATCCCACCCACATCGGGTTCCCGATCGCTGAAATCCAAATGGATGGAAACTGCGTTCTGACCAAACCACCAAACACAGGCGGCTGTGTCTCGGAATCGACGATCAAGGAACAATTGATCTACGAAATCGGCGATCCTGCCCGCTACATCTCGCCCGACGTCCTCGTATCTTTCCTAGGCCTGAAGCTTTTCGACCAGGGGAATCATCGCGTCGCCATCTCGGGAGCTCGCGGATCACCTTCCCCCGCGCAACTGAAAGTGAGCGCTACCTATCGCGATGGCTATCGCTCGGCCGGCACTTTGACTCTTTTTGGTCCCGACGCCGCTGAGAAAGGACGAAAGTGCGGCGATATGGTACTGCAGCGGCTCCGCGATTCCGGTTGGTGTTTCCGTGACAATTTGGTCGAATGCCTTGGATGCGGGGATTCGGTCCCGGTATTGCCTTCGGATCTTCGAAACCCCAATGCCTACGAAGCTGTTCTTCGCATCGCGGTCGAGGCTGCCGAGAAAGCTCCTTGCGATGCCTTTGCCAGGGAGATGATCCCTCTGGTCACCGCCGGTCCCCAGGGAACAACCGGCTACGCGGAAGGACGTCCAAGCGTCCATGCTATCTTCCGCTATTGGCCATGCCTGATCGATCGCAAATTGGCGCCACATTCGATTCAATTCCTCAACACCGAAGACACAGCGCTTCACCGCTCCGCTCCTGCGGCTTGGCCAATTCGCCAGAACGATACCCGAATCCATGCGATCGACCCTCCCTCTCGGTGCGAAGATACAAGGGCGAATGCTAACTCAAAGCCAAGTGCCGATCGTCGGCGATTGATCGATATTGCATTCGGTCGCAGTGGTGATAAAGGGACCGGTGCCAACATCGGTATCCTGGTGAGGTCGCATCGGGATTATCCCGCCCTGCGGCAGTGGCTGACGGCGGAACGAGTCGCTGAGTATTTCGGGCCCATGGGGGTAGAGTCGGTGGAGCGATACGAGCTACCAAATCTCTTCGGGCTGAATTTTGTCCTAAAAGGGATCCTGCAACGCACGATCCGCAACGACGCGCAAGGCAAAGCTCTTGCACAGGCTTTGCTCGCGATTCCGATTGACGAATCTCTTTTCCCACCTCACTAATTCGCGATGGCAGGACCGCCATTCGAGGAGGTTCCCATGGGTACAGCAGATGAATCCCGACAGACCAGAAGCAGCGATGCGAAAGCCACCATGCCCCCCTGGGTCGATCGACGGACGATCGGCCAAGTCCTCCGGCACACGGCCGGCTCATTTGCTGATCGAACTGCCATCGTGTTCCAGAGCTTGAATTGGAGTCGCACCTGGCGGGAATTCGACCGCGAAGTCGATGAAGCCGCCAAGGCGCTACTGGCCTGCGGTATAGGAAAGGGAGATCACTTTGGCATCTGGTCTACCAATATCCCCGCATGGGTCATTCTGCAGTTCGCTACGGCTCGAATCGGCGCAGTTCTTGTCACCATCAATCCCTCCTATCGAACCAGCGAATTGGCATTTGTCATCAAGCAGGCAGACCTGAAAGGACTGGCGTTGATCGATCAGTTCAAGACAACTCATTATCACGATTCACTGAAGGAAGCGATTCCTGAATTGGCAGCAACCCGACCAGGGAAACTGGATTCGCCGAATTTCCCTCATCTGAAACTGGTGATCAATCTCCGAGGAAATTCACTCGCCGGCACCCTTTCATGGGACCAGTTCCTCGATCGCTCCAGATCGATTACTGACGATACCTTGGCAGATGCGGAGCGACTCCTCGATGGCTCAGACGCCATCAATATCCAGTTCACCTCCGGGACAACCGGACAGCCCAAGGGCGCGACACTCTCCCACCGCAACATCCTTCTGAACGCCTACTATGCCGGCCTCGGACAGGCGCTGACGGCCGATGACGCGATCTGCATTCCAGTGCCGCTCTACCATTGTTTTGGGTGCGTGCTTGGCACCCTTTGCTCCATTGTTCATGGTGCAAAAATGGTATTTCCTGCGGAGAATTTTCAACCCGCTGCCACTTTGCAGGCAATCGAGATCGAACAGTGCACCGCTGTCTATGGCGTACCTACCATGTTCATTTCGATGCTGGAACATCCAGAATACCCATCAAGGAATCTGACATCGCTCCGCACTGGAATCATGGCGGGTAGTCCCTGCCCGATCGAATTGATGAAACGCGTTACGTCGGAGATGGGCGCTTCGCAAATGACGATCGGCTATGGACAGACCGAAGCAGCACCGCTGATCACACAGACTTGTGTCGATGATTCCCTGGAACTCCGCGTGGGAACAGTTGGAAGGGCTTTACCGGGTGTGGAGGTGAAGGTCATCGACCCGGAGACGGGGAAGAGCTTGCCCTACAACCAGTCCGGCGAACTTTGTTCACGCGGCCACAACACGATGATCGGCTATTATCAGCTTCCGGAAAAAACAGCTGCAGCAATCGACAAAGAGGGCTGGCTTCACACAGGGGACCTAGCCCTTCAGGAACCCAGTGGGTATTTTCGCATCACGGGCCGCCTGAAGGATCTGGTGATTCGAGGTGGAGAAAACATCTTCCCCAGAGAGATCGAAGAATTGCTCTACCAGCATCCAGCCATTAAGGAAGTGCAGGTGATCGGCGTGCCGGATCGAAAGTTTGGCGAAGAGGTGATGGCCTGGGTCTGCCTTCGTGAGGGGCACCAAGTCACGCAGGAAGAATTGATCTCCTTCTGCAAATCCCGTCTCGCTTACTACAAAGTGCCTAGATATTGGAAATTCTGCGACAATTTCCCGACGACGGTGACTGGCAAAATCCAGAAGTTTCGGATGCGCGAAATCAGTATCGAGGAACTGGGAATTCAGGATGTCGCAAAAATCGAAACGGCCTGAATCATCGCCCCGTTTCCCGCATCCATGCCGGCGGTCGTTTTTCCAAAAATGCCCTTAACCCCTCCACCGCTTCAGGGCTATTGCGTCCCTTCAAGTGCTCGTCGATCGCGGAAGCGTCCACCTCCCCATCTGCCTGCGACTGTGGCTCGTAAAGATGTTCCAAAAGCCTCTTCGTGGCGACGATGGTTTCAGGGCCACCTGCCAGAACACCTTCGGCCAATTGAAGCGCTTCCTGAAGCAAATTCGAAGGCTCGGCAATCCTCTGCAGCAATCCAATCTGATAGGCACGCTGGGCGTCTATTGGATTTCCGACAAGAAACAGCTCGCGTAGGTCACCTTCGCGAACTTTACTCTTCATCACCTGACTGATCAACGCGGGCAGCAAGCCTCGGCGGGCTTCAGGGAAACCAATCAATACATCGCTGGTCCCCACAGCCATGTCACATGCAGCCACCAATCCCCCGCCCCCGGCATAGGCTCCCCCGTGAACCGCAGCAATGGTCACCAGGGGCGAGTAACGGAGAGCCCGCAACGCGCCTGCGATGCACGATGCGGACTCGGCTACCAGACCCGGCTGTGTCGCTTCCGCCAGATCCATCCCTGCACAGAAAATCGGGCCGGCTCCCAAAAGCACAACGACTCGCGCCCCTGCCCCCTTGTCCCAATCTTGCTCCAAGGACTCCATCTGCTTCATCAACTGACGTAGCATTTCTATGTTGAGTGCATTTCGCCGCTCGGGCCTCGACAAGGTCAGCGAAACAACGCCAGGCCTCAGTCGCTCCATCACCACCAGTTCTGCCATCACGCTACCTGCCTTGCTAACTCCAGGAAAGGACTCCATTCTCCGGATCGCTTCATCTCCCTCAATCCGCATTCAGATATGGTGATCGATAGTTCGAGGATCGAGCGGAATTCCGCTGATCTCGATATCTTCAATCAGATCCTTGTAAAGCTGCGATTTGGGATCCATTGTCCTTCGGCCGATCTCCGCCCAGAGATGATGAAGTCGCGCGGAGGCAGTTCTGCCCCTAAGACGAAGTTCCGCTTCCAGATCGAGCGCCTCAGCGACTCTGAGATAATCTTCGTCTTTCTTCTCCAAAGCAATCGCGTACACCAGCGAGGCAGTGGAGTAACAAAGCTGGTCGAAGATTCCATCTTCATCTCCCAGCAGAAAACTCTGCTCGATGAAGCTCTTCTGATAGCGAGCGATGATCAAAAGAATCCGCCGCCCGAGTATTCGGTTCCGCTTCAAGGCTCGACGAATCCATCGAATTTTTTCCGGTGTCCGATGGCTCAAGCCACCCAGATCGCCACTCTGGGGAAGCCAGGATCCGAGGATATTCTTGACAACAAACCAGCCAAAAGCTGCTTTCTCTTTCAGTCCAAAATGTTTATTTGCCTCCGCAACTCCTATCGGCTCCAGATATTGCGTTCGAATCGAACGAGTCATGGCGTTGGGCGCACCGATGTCGGCGAGCACTGGATTGGGTCCTTCGTAAACCGTTGCGATGGTGAATTCATGCATGTTTTCACCGATGTAGTTTTCGATCCAGGGCTGATCTCCTCGCGTCGGTTCCTCGCCGCCTCGCATCGCCTGCCTGCGTTCATCGACATGAACTGATCTGCCACCCTGGATCTGGTAGGCATGAATGGCTGTATCCAACAAAGCTTTTGTGGCGTAGACTTTGGCGATCATCCCCATCGTCTCGTCGCGCACACCGTTGGCCGCCAAACGAAAACAGACGTCACCCAGGATTCGGCTGGCCAGCGCATGGGCAGTCGCCTTACCCATCCACGACTGGATCCGAGGCGACTGACCGATGGGCTTGCCAAATGTGCTGCGGAACGAAATCCAGCCGCCCGGTTTGTGGCGGTAGGCGTACGGCGACTTGGATTCCTTATTCAAAGGATCTTGGATCAACTGCGCCAGCAACCGAAAGATTTTCGCCGCGCTATTGACACAAATCCCGCCTCGCCCTTTCGCCAAAGAACTGAAAGCCTGTGCCAGACCTTTCCCAGGGGGGCCAAGGAGAGAACTCGCCGGAATCGGATAGTCCATGAGCCGAAAGCGGGCGTTCCAAAGATAGTCAAACGCCGTCAAGCGATTGCGTACCATCTTGAAGTTGGGCGTATCTGCCTTGGGGACCTCAAAGATCATCATCGCGGAATCGCGACCCTTGGGCAGACCTTCCCCTTCCAGTTTCAACACCAGAATGCAAATGCCACCATAGATCACATTGGTAATCGGCCACTTGACTCCCGACACCAAATAATGATCGCCCTCTCGCCGCGCTGTCAGTGCCAGTTTGGAAGGGTCCGCTCCCACCCCGGGTTCCGTGAGCGCAAAGGAACCCAGCAGTTGCCCCCTGGCCATTTTCGGGAGATAGTTGTCCTTCTGCTCCTCGGTTCCAAAGTCCAGCAGCGGCGTGACCGGACCAAGGAAATTGTGCACCTCAAACATCACCGCCAAATCGGGATGGATCAGCGTCAAAGCTCGAAGCATCGGCCCAAGATCCCCCAGTTTGGCACCACTGCCACCATATTTCTTGGGAATCGCCAGTCCAAAGAACCCTAGCTTGGCCAATCCAGCGATCGTGTCTTCGTGAAAAAGCATCTTGCGATGGTCCAGAAGCGTCCCATCCTTTTTTCGTCGCAGCAAGAAATCGAGACTCGCGGCCATCACCGCTGCGACTTCCTGCGAAGGACTGAACTGCCCAGCATCCAACTCAACCACTCTGGCTTTTCCAAACAGAGTGCTCAGAGTCGGTGCTTCACCGGAAAACTGCTTCTCTGCAGCGCGATCCGCATCGTCGAGCGTCGCAAGCGAAGCAATCTCTTCCACCGATTTGCCTGCCTGCGAAAGAATCAGAGAAATCGCATCCTGATGAGCCGAACTCAAATCCAACGAATCTGCCCCATCCGATTTGTCGCTCGAAGTGGCCATGCAAATGCTCCTCCCTTGGAGAGATCAGGAAAGCAAATTCTCTTGTCAAAGATGAGCTCTGATTTGGTCTATCGATTGAATGCTCCGAGAACGCCAAGTGGGCTTTCCAACAAGCTGAAGCCGATCGGCGCCTCCGGTCGATTTTCTTGCTCTGGCATCCCCTCGCGATCGCACTCAGCATCGCGGTGCTCGCACTGGTACTCGACCATGCCCTCCGATACCCTCTCGGAACTTGGAATCAACCGCACGAGCAACGAAACAAAGTCTTCTGAAATTCGGTTGAGGTCTGATCCCATTGTATCGCAGGCGACAAGCACTTCGTAGATCGAGGCACATTCTAGCGTTTAGCCACAAGCGATTTCATCAAAAGCTACTTTTGTACCGAAAACTTTGCTTGCCATTGCCTTCTGAAATGTTCATTGGAATCGATTGAGCGGCCCGAAGCCATTGATTCCGAATCCGACGATTCAGTCCAGAAAGAGTCTTGGTCATGCGATAACAAAAAAGGGAGGTTGCACTCGAGACGCGATCGGACGTCGAGACTTTCATCTTCGAAAACTGGTTCACTCATCAAGGTCGCTTCGAGTCCTAGCGCCGTTCCAATGAGTAGCGGTGAGATAACGATAGGAATGCCTTGATGCCAGAACCGTTCGATCTCACCAGCGGACGTCCAATTTACTCTCGATAAAAGTCATATTGTCGATTCCGGATGAGTCACATCCTCAGCCCGCCGTCCAATCGGAGAACGCACCCATTGAGCATTTGATTTTCGACGACGTGCTCGACGAGAGTTGCGAATTCCTCGGGCCTTCCAAACCGCTTCGGAAAAACCGACTGCTCCAGAAGTGGCTGGCGAACCTTCTCGGAGGCCGCCTGCATCATGGGAGTCTCAAAAACCCCAGGAGCGATGCCTACCACGCGGATTCGGTGCTTTCCCAGTTCCCTCGCCATGGGCAGGACCATGGCGGCGATCGCGCCCTTGCTGGCAGCGTAAGCTGTCTGACCGACTTGTCCATCGTATGCGGCGATCGATGCCGTCATGACCACAAGTCCACGGTCCTCCTGATCGTCGCCATCGGGGTTCCTTGTCATTGCTGGTACGATGAGGCGAATTACATTGAAAGTCCCCAGCAGATTCACTTCGATCACACGCCGAAAAGAATCCAGCGAGGCAGGTCCCTCGCGCCCAAGAACCCGCTCCCCGTGTAAGATGCCTGCACAGCAAACCAAAACCGAAAGCTTACCAAATCGCGCGATCGACTGATCGACCATCGCCTGCACTACCGACTCGTCGGTCACATCGCCGCATTGGTGAAGGTACGATTCGACTCGATTCCCCGCGATGCCAGGAACCGAAGGCCGAAGGTCGACCCCAATCACCTTGGCCCCCGCTTCCAGGAACCGCCGAACGGTCGCTGCCCCCAGACCCGAACTGGCTCCAGTAACCATTACCACCTGCTCCGACACCTTCACCACACGACCCTGCCATAAGGCTTTTCAGCCCATGCCTTAGAAAGCACCTTCCCAGCCGATGGCTGGCAAGAGAAATGATCGCAACTCAAATGCACCCCCGAAGCCAGGAATTCGCACATCCGCAGTCACCTTCGCATCAAAAAACACGGCTCCTCAACTCCAACAGCTTCAAACCGTGCCATCCCACTACTGGCACGACGGTCCTATTCAGACAACTGGGGGGCATTGGAGTTGCGAACAAAATCAACACCTCCAGGTGGGAACACCTCCAGGTGGTCGCCGGACCTCATGCGACTCGCCAAAAAAACAAGCCCGCTCGATGGTCTTCAGCCACTGCTTGCCGATGCATCCAGTGACCTTAAAAACCACAAATTTCGCACTTGTCGGCTATCAAATAGTCAAGTTCACTGACCAATGACAACAGCGTCGGTAAACCGATGCAAAAAAAACGCAACACAGAATTTCACAGTCTTCGGCCTACATGCACCCGGAAAAAGAAAATCACCTGCTTACTCCAGAAGTCTACTGATATCCATAATGCTGCATGATATCAGCAAGATATTCTTCGACATATCGAGCGTCTTCAGGTTTCAAATCAAATTTCCACCTTTGCGTGTTGCCCTTGGAAAGATCTACTTGCAGCATGGCATCATCAAAAGGTATATCAAGAAAATTGCATAATCGCTCCACATTCCCTTTTGGGTCTGCGATCAATTCCTCCAACCGAATCTCGATAAAGGACTCAGCGGGCACCCGTGACTTGAGATTTATCCATTTCTCACAAACCGATTTAATCCAAGGGCAGAGTTTGCGGACGTCCGAGTCCCCCCAATGCTTTCCTTTAGTCGATGCGACCACATCACGTAGATCTCTGTAGCAGTGAATAAACTTTGATTCCGGAAACAACTGCAGTAATTCTTCAATGTAAAGAATCGATTCGGGGCTATCGTCGATGAAGTAGGTCTTGTCCCGGGAAAAAGGCTCCACTAGACGATCCACAAACTCTTGCGCCGCCTTGGCGTAGATCGACTTGTCGATGCGGCTGGAGCTGTAGATCACAGGATTTCGTTGGTACGAAGGGGTACCAACCCAATAGCCTGGATATCGTTCCATGGAAAGCTTACCAAGAAACTCCCCAACCGCTTCCCTCACCTGCTTTTTGGGTAAGTAATCACAAAGATTGACCCACTGGTACCTCATCGGTGCAAGTCCCATCGCAGGCAACACCTTGCGATTCAAGGTCTTGACAGTCGACCAAGACTTCCAGGGCTTAGAAATATCTTCCATCAGGTCCACAAACCGATGGAAGGCCTTGTCGGCAGCCAGAAAAGTCCACTGGTCTGTGAGATACCTTCCGAGGTGGACAAGACCATCTGGATCGGAAAAGAAACGAGCTTCGCCACCAACCTTCAGCAACTGTCGATTCAACCCCAGAATATGGGAGGTAACCGTTGTGCCGGATCGCCCCGTCCCTCCGGTAAAGATCAACTTCATTTCTGCAAACCTTTCCGCATCATCCTTAGGACTCCTCTTGCGATCTTGGCGAGATACCAAAACCAACAAGCGGCCTGGATGTCATCACCAAGCAACGGAAAGCAATCGGTATCGCCCCTTCGACGAATCAACTATTGTAATCAGCCCCAAAGCAAAGCATAGCTGCCGGCTGGAAAATCTTAGAGCCTTTCCGATAAGTCGGAATCCAAATGAGCTTGCCGCACCGGTGAGTCCTGTTGTAGTTGAGAGTTGGTATCAAAAACAACTCAAATACAAAGGACTCACCATGGATGGTGCGCGCAGCTTTGATGACTGCCGAATGCCAGACGAACTTTGGGAACTGTTGGAGCCTTTTTCGCCGATTGCTTTCATGGCCAGAAGGGGCGCTACCTCGTGGCTGCCTACGTTCAAGGATTGCTTTCCGATCTCCAGCGGAAGAACGTCGAGGCCATGGCCCTCAAGCAGCGTATTGCTCCCCGTACGCTCCAGCGATTCCTGGAGTCGATCCTCTGGGATCATCAAGAGGTGCTTCGCAGGTGCCGAAGCTTGGTCGTCCGCGACCATTCCGACCCAGACGCCATCGGAGTGGTTGATGAGTCCGGGACGGCTAAAAGCGGACGGCATACAGTAGGGGTCAAGCGACAATACAACGGGAATCGTGGCAAAGTAGAGAATGCAGTCGTTTCCGTTGCCATCTCCTTTGCAACAGCCAGCTTTCAGAGTCTTATCGCTGTTCGCATGTACCTGCCTCGGGACTGGGCCGACAACCCAGCACTCCGAAAAAAACTCATGTACCCAAGGATATCGAGTTTCAGACCAAGCCTCAGATTGCAATTGACTTGATCGATCAATCGATTGCCGACGGCATTCGAGTCCAAGCCTGGACCTTCGATGCTCTCTACGGTCGCGATGGGAAATTTCTCGATCAACTCGATGATCGACGCCAAGCATTTGTCGGCAAAGTCCCACCCGACTTTCGGTTGTGGACCAGTCCTTCTCCAGTGCCTGGAGGAGGACGCCCCAGAAGGGCTCGCAGACGGCCACTCAGGATTAGGGCTGGCTGTGAGGTTCAGAACCTTGCCAGATATTCACCTGGACTGCGAGAGCAGACGCCCCAGCGCTACCGAGTGCGAGACTCTCCTAAGGGGCCGGAGACTTGGGAGGTCTGCTGGCATACTGGATATCGCAAGCCCCACTGCCAGCGGTTATTCAGTCGTCAGTGCACCCTGATCGTAGCGAACAACGTTCGGACTGGTGAACGGAAGTTCTTTGTTTCCAATCCTGTCGCGGGGCGCGGAGGGTGGACAATTCGCGAGCTACTTCGGGTTGCCTTTGCGCGTTGGAAGGTGGAGGCATGCTTTCGCGAGGTGAAGGAGGAGTTGTGCTGGGACCACGTTGAGTGTTGAGGTTGGACCAGCGTGCATCGGCATCTGATCGTGACGATCGTAGCTCAACTGTTCGGTGCGAGGGTGCGAGAGCAAATGTGTCGTGCGGAAAGGGTGACGGATTGGGAGCGGTTGACATTGAAGCAGGTGAGGCGAGCAGCGGACACCTACATAGGGTCGCTGGATCTGCCGCGTCGCCTGCGGCATCAACGATATGAGGCAGAAATATGTCGGATTGGCTACCATCGGAAGCGGAATGCAGAGGCAAGTCGATGTCCTATTCGGACACGGATCGCCAATTACTTGCAGATGGGAATCATCCCTGATTCCATCAAGTGCATCGATCAGAAACCCCTACTGCACAAAAGAAAATGACGCAAGAATGGCGCTGTCCAGCTAGACGGCGCTCCCGCATGAAAGTTCTCTCACATTTCGCGGAAGAAACCTCAATGACACTCGGTAAACACAGGTCGGTTTAGCAACATGATCTCAGTATCCCTTCAGATGCCCCCCCTCTCCGAAGGACAAACCCTTTTTTCTAAGCTCAATCAACTGCTTTCCGATGCTCGTCTCGCAGGGCGGATCGATAAGCCCGAGCGTCCTGCTAATGACGAGTCGGCCGCAACTATGGAGCACCTGCTGGCCTCAGCCGCCTCATGCGATTGGTTCGCTACTTCGAAGGTATTCAGTCCCAGCGATCACGAACAAGAACGGAACTGATGTTCGATGAACTCACACACAACAAATATCCACCGGTGAACAGTCCGCAGGGCAAGAGACCCTGACCGTTTGCTATTGGTCATTGAGGAATACGAAGTGTGCGGCGATTTAATTCACGGCATCCGGCCCCCCAACCAACTGTAACCCCGTCACACGGTATGAGCTACAATGGTGTGATCTGGCAACCCAGTCCCTCAGTACCCTATCGCAACAATGCCTTTTGGCCAGAGGGCCAACGGAATTCCCTGATCATCCGTTTTTCTACCGACTCTTGCGAAAAATCACAAAATCGAACGATGTTAGCGGTCGCGATGGCTGTCGGCTGGCAAACGAATCTCCAGGCTAACTCGATTTCGCAAGACCATGTCGACTGGTGGATTGCCTTGGGCGATACTAAGTTGGGGAGTTTCCGCTTGGAACGCCCCGCCTTTCATTGGCCGAGTCCAACTACCCGAACTCTGGATGACCATGTCGATCCATCAACCTCCCGATAGTCTTGCGTCCGAAGCCAATCCCACGTCCATTGGCACAACCTCCCCTACGACGGATCGCTCTTCCAAAGTCCTGCCGGCTGATCCCAGCCAACCCTTGCCAAGACCGGAGAAGACGGTCAAGCCGGTGCAAGTGCGATGGCGCTACGCCATCTCCATTCCGCTGATTCACCTGCTCGCGTGCCTCGCCTTTGTCCCCTGGTTCTTCAGTTGGACGGGAGTCGCCCTTAGCATCCTTGGACTCTATGTCTTCGGAACTCTCGGAATCAACATTGGCTACCACCGTATGCTCACCCACCGTGGCATGACCGCACCGAAGTGGTTCGAGCGACTCTTGGCGCTTTTGGGTGTGTGTACCATGCAGGACACCCCGGCATGTTGGGTGGCGATGCACCGAATTCACCACCAGCACTCCGACCATCAACCCGATCCTCACAGCCCTCTTGTGACCTTCTTCTGGGGCCACTTTGGATGGCTGATGTTTGAAAACCGGGAGTTCACCAACGTCCACGATTACCAGCGGTTCACCAGGGATCTTCTGAAGGATCCGTTCTACATGAACCTGGAACGCCGCTCGAACTGGCTCAAGATCTACCTAGCCGTCGCCATGCTTTACCCGATCGTTGGCTTCCTGATTGGCTGGACTTCCACAGGGAATGTTTGGGGCGGTGTCCAGTTCGGCGCCAGCCTACTGGTCTGGGGAGTCTTTGTGCGAACGGTTCTGAATTGGCATATCACTTGGAGCGTCAATTCGGTGACGCATATTTGGGGTTATCGAAATTACGAAACAAAGGACAACAGTCGCAATAATTGGATCATCGGACTGATCTCCAATGGGGAAGGCTGGCACAACAATCACCACGCAGACCAGCGAGCCGCGGCGCACGGACATCGCTGGTGGGAATTCGACGTCAGCTGGCTGACCATCCTCGCCTTCGAACGACTTGGTCTAGTCCGAGATGTCGTTCGCCCCCAGGCCTGGAATCCCGAGAAATCGGTCAGCAAAAAGCCGAGGTGACCGCTGCGGTTTCCAGGTGTCGTTTGGAACCAAAAGCCCCTCCGCTCAGAAACATCGGCTCCCCGACGACAAATCTTCGACGCTCCGAAAACATCCAAACAGGAGAAAGGTCGAAAAGTAAGCCATCGATCGGCAGTGCAGTCGGGAGCGGTGTAGCATTTGCTACATCGGTCACAAAAGTTCGTGATCGCGATCGATGGCCAGGCTTCCCTGGAAGATGGCAAAGCCACCCGCTCTCCTCCAAGAGGTTTCACTCACGTTGCCGACGATGTTCATGGATGCCTTCCCAAAAAAACGCAAGCTTTGCGGGATCGCCGGGAATAGCCAGACCAGTTGGTGACGGTGGACTGGCCCATCGCAAACGTTGGGATCTTCTACATCAGCTCGGTTTTGGGCAACAAAATACTCATCCATTGGCACCCAGCTAAAGTACCAGCAGTCAGTCTCTCGACCAGGGGATCGCCATTGTTACCGCACCTCCCAAAGAAACCAAACAAAATGATCTACACAAGCGCAGCACTCGGAATCGCAATGGCTGGGTTTCTCGGCTGGAACCTGATCGCTCGAGGTGCCTACGAGTCGGCGGAATATAAGGTCATTCAGTCCGAAGGAAGTTTTGAGGTTCGCGAGTATCCCGATCTGATGCTGGCGGCCACCTCGACCAACCTCGATTCCCAAGGTCGCGATGGCAGCTTCATGAAGTTGTTTCGGTACATCAGTGGCGCGAACGAAAGCAGCCAGAAGATTGAGATGACCACTCCGGTTTTCATGGAGAAACTCGACCAAGACGCGGCGGTTCAGATGGGATTTGTGATGCCCAAGGAAATCGCCGACAGGGGTGTTCCCAAACCGACGGGGGAGAAGGTGGAAGTTCGAAAGCGACCGGCTGGCCGTTTCGCCGTCATACGATTTTCGGGACAACTGTCGGCTCAACGCGCCAAGGATGCCGAAGCGAAACTGCGGGCTTGGATGGAATCGAAGGGACTTTCTGCCATCGACACGACATCGGGCAGTGGCGTGGAAACAGCCGGCTACGATCCTCCCTTCACTCCCGGCCCCCTGCGTCGCAACGAAGTTCTGATTCGATTGAAGCAACCGGACTGAAGTGAGCCGGCCCCAACAAGAGTTCTTTTAGTCAGCGGAATAGGTTCTTCGGATCATTTCGTCGGTCATTGCCTGGATTTCTCTTACTCAGTCCGCCCCGTCGGACGGCACTCGGCTTCGTACTCGATGCCTCAGTGTCCCAACACTCCTTTTCGAGTACGAGTTCCATTTCATTGAGTGCGAGGACGAGGACGATGAAATCCATTAGCTGATGCTCGGATGCCGAAATAACTCCTGAAGAGCCTTCTCGGTCGACATGGGATTTGTGTGGGTTAGCGATCGCTTCACTGCCACGACTCCATAGAATCGCGAAAAAGATAGAGGAGGTGACATGAACCCCCAATCAGCTCGATCCAAGATTCAGGAAAATATCCAGAAACATCGCTTCCATCTCTACCTGATCGAAGGCCCGTTGCTGCCAAGGTATGCCTATACCGTCGGGCTGAGCTTGACCACGGGATACGAACTAGCATTTGCTGGTGGTTCGTTTTTCAGACGACTGGAAGCGGCAGCAATCATCGATCGCCTCGCGAAAAACCACTTAGAGAAAGCGACCCAACCGCCGTCCACCCAGACACTGGAACCTTACGGGGAATTCTATTTTGAAAGGATCCACACAAGCTGGGTAAATCAATTCCTGAATGCCATACCGGACTATTTCCCAGAAGAAACGCCTCCTTGTTTCCAGATCCTTCCAGACGCTTCGCACAGCACCCGAGATGTTCCTCAGATGGCAGCGCCCTATTCGACCGCTAGCCATACTCCATGGCAGTGGATCGAAAAGCCATGGCCGTTTCAGATCTCCAAGGATGCTTTAGCTGCGACTGATCTGCCTGCCCTTAGAGGGAAAAGGGTTCAAGAAGTGGTCCGCTGGGAGGAAGAACGATGGGAGCTATTTGCAAGCCCCGGAGATCAAGTCAATCCAGATGACTGCAGAATCTTACCGCTTGCCGTGTTGCTCGGTTTGGATCCCTCGCTCGAAATTGTAACCCGCCTGGAAATTGGTAAAGGCTATTGGCGAGATGGCGAGAAGGGGGATTGGAATCGATGGAATTGGTAAGTCACAATTCGGTTCGGATCGTCGATGGCCCGCGTCCGCCAATTTGGCCCATCTAGAATGATTTGGGGTAGCGATCCAAGTCAGCCAAATAGAGACTTTGTCACCTGCCTGCTAGGCACGGAAGTTTGACGTCATCGAGGCCACCTTCGATCGGGGACGGCATTCGCCTCCGAAGGAGCGACAACCGAATTGCCGGTGGCCACAGAAACACCACCCATTCTCGCTCACAAGGCGAGGTTGAGATCATCCCGAGTTCGCCTTGTCGGCTTGCATCCGCAGCCCTCGACCATAGAAATCCATGCGGCCCACTCCGGTCGGCTTGATGGATCCGACCCACAAAATGTCGGATGGGCCAAAAGAATCGCAACACAATCTCCTATCATTGCTGCAGTGGCAGCAAGGCTTCAGCAAATGCCTTGCCCATCTGAGCAAAAATCTTTGCACTTCCGAAGTAGTGGTAGCCACCATTGGAAGCACCCTGAAGGACCTCCCGGTCTCGGGGCGAAAGGACTTGCTCCAATGCGATCTCTAGCTTTTCCTTGTCGGCCTTGGTGATCCCCTCGATCCGCACATCGATCGCAGCGTAATGATCCGGGGACTGCGGGCCATACTGGTCGTTCGCGTAGACCGCCAACACATTCTTCCCTTTTCTCAATCGCTTGACCTGCTCTGCCTCGAGGAGGATGGAACGATAGAACGGTTTGTCCTGCCACCAGATGTAGGTGTTTACTTTCTCCCCATTCAAGTAAATGTGAAATCCCTGTCTAGCCAAGACAGCGATGCGGTAGGCATCGTAGTCAAGGCTTTCGACTTCAAAGGTTGTCCGCATCAAAAGGAATTCACCATCTCCCCATGGCGAAGGAAATTCCTTCAGCTCGATTCCGCTATGGTCCCAGACACCCTTACCAATCGGGGCTTTCCCTTCTATCCAAGTACGATCATCGAAGTCTGGCTGATACCAATCCTCCATGCCGCTGGGTAACGCGATCTCACGAAATCGCCTAGCATCGTAAGCCTCTAGTTTGTCTTTCTTCTCTGTGGCATCCACCGAAGTGAATCGCCAGACCTGCTCTTCCGGTGTGGTGATCGCCACTGGCTTCCAGTAATGCTCCCACTTCCACTCGCTGTCCAACGATCCATTGGGTCTAAGCGTGTGAGCCGTCCCGACGATCTGTTCGTACTCGCCTCGCTTCGGTTCGGCGGCGGCAATCGCATAATCCCAGAAGGGAGCGGTCGCTACGGCCAGTACATTCCCCTTGAACTCCGGCATGTCGGCGGGAGCCGCCATCGCCTTTCGAAACGCCTCATTTTCATTCTCGCCACCAACCCCCAAAACGCCGATCACAAACGGCATCTCCGGGGCTGACAGATCGTTGCGTACATCGCGAATGAAGTGAGACAACAATCGGGAGTATTCGTCATAGTTTCCATTGGGATAGGTTTGCCCATCGACTAGGTCGTTGAACCCTTGCAGCCAGACAAAGCCAGCCAACTCATAGCCAGCCTGCTCGTCGTACTCGGGACAGACCCTCTTCGGATCCGCCAGGACCTTTTTCACATGCTCGACCATCATCCGATAAAAAACACCCGATGCGGCATCTTTCTCCTCCCTCCATTTTTGCCTTTCTTCTAACTTGGGGATTCCGTGAGCCCCCTGAGGATGGCGGTCCCAAAGCTCCTGCACCTCCTTCGGCAACTGGTAAGGCCCAGCGCTAGGTGGCCGGAATTCGGTGTTCAGCGACCTGCCTCCCCATGCGGTTTTGATGATCAGGATGGGCTGCGACAACCCTTTCTCCATATAGATTCCGAACGTGAACTCGGGCCCGATCTTTCCGCAATCCCTGGTCGGCTGATCTCCGCGTGCCCCAAAGCCGGTGGTCAATTTCCCAAGCCCTTCCCCATTGGCACTGCCGTCGTAGGGACCGGTCAAGTACGACATCCAGACTCGGTCGCACACCCTTGGCGTTCCATCCGGATGGCGCATCTCCTTGAGAATGGGCGCCGTGACCGGATCCTTGCCGATGTAGTCGAAAGTACTGACCGCGGCATGCCCCTCCATATTGGACTGGCCGGCAAGAATGAAAACCTTCAACGGTTTTCCCTGCGCGAGGACCACTGAAGGCGAAAAGCCGCAGACGGCAAGTGGTGCAATCCAAAGCAAAAGTCTATTCCAGCAGGAAATCGTCATCGATCATTCCTTGTCGCGTCCAGGACGGCTCTTAGCCCCACGGGGAAAACTCATCGGAAGGGTCATTGTAGATCCTGGAGAGCACCAAAGGGGAAACCATACAAACCAGCGTGTGCGATTAGCGCCGACTGGTAGCACCTATCAGGGAGTGGCCATCGACCGACAGAATTGCTGGATACGCCAGAAAGAAGATCGTGCGTCTTCCTCCCCCAAAGACCCTCAATCGAATCGGCTCTTCAGGAACGATGGTGCCATCGGAGCATCAGCGATTGGTCTTTATCGCACTCCTGCTCGCACTCAATGAAATCTCACTCGTACACGAACTGCCACGCTGGTGCACTGGGGCACGAGTCCAAGAACAAGTTCAGTCCGCCGCGGCGGACTGAATAGAAGAAATGAAAGCAAAGTCCCACGCAATACCCCGAAGAACAAATCGAATTTGAGGATCTGCTGGCCTACCGCAAAGAAGCCAAGACAAATAGAGATACAACGAGGAAGTGATCTCACGAGCGAATGCCGACTGTTGCTATTCGAGATCGAGCCTGTTGATTCGATCGTCCAGGGGGATACGGTTCCCGAATCCATCCTAGCTCAGACCTCCCTAGGTGACTTCGTTCCCTCCTTGTTCGCATCATGCTCGGATTCAGGTCGATCGTTCCCGACGGGGACCTGAATCCCGCCGCGAACTCTCAGAATCAGCCACGTATTCAAACCAACAGGCAAGACCAATAGAAAGAAGAATGCCATGCTCTTTGGGAGTGGCAGGAAGAGAATCAGGGGAACCAACAAAAGGCTGGAAGGAAGCCCCAAGACGAAGGGGATGACAAAGGCCATCCCACCACTAGCCCCCGAACCTGTTCCCATCGCCCAAACGATGGAACTCAGATAGCCAATGGCGTAGATCGCAGCAAACGCTTTTTGAAAAACCGTTGGGGAGGACAAAGCGATTGGTACCCGGTCTGAATGGAATAGGCTGAACCTACTTGGTTCATCGAGGGACCGTCAAGGACGAGATGCGGAACTCTAAGTACATCAGGAACTCCAGTTTCCACCACCCTCCAAGTGATTTCTAATTCGTCTGCTCCGAACCTCCGACTTGATCGAGGCAGATTGGATTTTCGAGCCGCCACTTGGTAAACTTCGAGCATGGAATCCGAAGAGCTTGCAAATTGGGTGCGTGAGCAAGGGCTCGATGTTTTCGAGAGGATGTTTCGTGCCGTGGAATTGGTTCAGGAACGGTTGAATCGCGCCTGCAAGGCGCTTCACGACGCACAGGTTCCCTACGCGGTCATTGGCGGCCATGCGGTTGCCGCCTGGGTGGCTACGATCGACGATGGCGCCGTGCGCAACACGCGCGATGTCGACCTGCTTCTCGCAGAAGAAGATTTGCCACGCGCTACCGATGCACTTCAGAGCGCCGGGTTTGTGCGAGACGAAGTGATGGGGACTGTCATCTTCCTGGATGGAGCGGATGGCAAGCCAAGCCAGGGCCTTCATATTTTGCTGGCAGACCAAAAGGTGCGATCCGACTATGCTAGCGCGGCTCCCGGAGTCGATCGCACGGTGGAGATCAATCAGAAACGGATCGTCGAACTGGAAGCGTTGGTCGAGATGAAGCTGAACAGCTTTCGCCGTAAAGACCAAACACACCTGCAGGACATGATCCAGATTGGCTTGATTGACGCTCAATGGCCAGCCAGATTTCCTGCATCCCTCGGCCAGCGACTTCAGTCGCTGCTGGATGATCCCGACGGCTGATGCACCCCATCACCAAGCGATGTGGACCATCTTCGATCGTATGCCATCCTGCTCGTACACCCGCAGCCGTAGGGTGTGTGAGCCGGTCGTGAAACAAGGGACCTCATGGCTTCAAGCGATCGCCTCATGGGAATTACGGTTCCTGGCAGGCGCCACCCGACCGCGAACAGACCAGAACCAAAGGTCCATCGGCCGCTGGTTGGTCCATTCGGTAATTCTGTGGGTCGTATCCGTTCGGCTGGCCTCAGTAAGCAGGATGGAGTCGTGGGGGCAAGAACTTCGGATACAAGTCGAGTAATGACTCTCACCCTCCCCTTGGGAGGGTCGCGAGGAACGAGCGGGGAGGGCCTTCTCCACCAGAACCAAACGTCCATCGTCCATTTTGGTGTGTTCCGCCGTCGCGACCACAGGCCAAGGGGCGCATCTTTTTTTCAGCAGCCCAACGCATTGGGTAATCCCTCGACGATCGACGGCCTCACACACCCTACCAAGACAGAAGTCCCGTAGGGTGTGTGAGCCGGTCGTTGAACAAGTGACCTCATGGCGCCAAGAGATCGCCGCTCGGTTTTATGGTTCCTGGCAGGCGCCACCCGACTGCGAACCAACCAGAACCAAGCGTCTTGTCATACTCGTACTCCTGCTCAGGCCGGATCGCCGGAGGCGGACGGCCGGTACTCGTGCTCGATGGCCCAATGCGGGACCAGCACCTGCTCTTGCAGCCGTGTAGAGTGCGTGAGCCGGTCGTTGAACAAGGGACCTCATGGCGCCAAGAGATCGCCGCACGGTTTTACGGTTCCTAGCAGGCACCGCCCCCGCGAACCAACCAGAACCAAGCGTCTTTTCGTACTCGTACTCCTACTGAGGCCGGATCGCCGGAGGCGGACGGCCGGTACTCGTGCTCGATGGCCCAATGCGGGACCAGCACCTGCTCTTGGAACCCGTGTAGGGTGTGTGAGCCGGTCGTTGAACAAGGGACCTCATGGCGCCGGATGATGGCCGCTCGGTTTTGCGGTTCCCAGCAGGCGCCACCCGACCGCGAACAGACCAGAACCAAGCGTCGATCGGCTGTCGGTTACTTTCGAGCAGCAGGCGTTGAGTGTGTGATCGCCACTATTTGTCAGCGACTCTGTTGAGGAATTCGTCGATCAGCCCCTTTGGGGCTTTGACAACATGCTCGGGGCCGGGAAAGCCCCCGCCTTGCACATCGCGGATAAAGTCCCGGAATCCCTCGACTCTCTCACCCTGCAGCATCTGCTCCATCTGGTAGAGGTTGCGATACTGTTTGGTGTGTCGAGGATACGGAGGCGCGTGGTTGCCGAGGATATCTTCGGCGAACAGGAACTGAATATCCCCACCGCTACCAGCTCCAATCGACGACGTCACCAAGCTGGTGCGACAAGAAATCTCTTTCAGCAGCTCCGCCGGTACCACCTCAACCTCCACCGCCCACGCCCCAGCCGCTTCGAACGACTTGATTTGCTCGAAAATCCAAATCGCTTCCTCGATCGTCTTTCCAACCGCCTTCAGACCGCCGGTCCAGGTGCTTAGGCGAGGCACCAGGCCCGCGTGGGCCTGAACGGGAATCCCAACGCTTGAAACCGCACGAATAAAATCGGGCCCCCATTGGCACATGATGCCATCGGCCCCCGCCTCCATAGCATCCATCCCAGCGCGCACTGCTTCCTGGACGGTTGCAATTTTGGTAAGCCCGATACAGAAGGTCATGAACGTGTTTGGCGCCGCTCTCCGCAGCTCCATGGCGCCGCTTGGATTCTTCGGGTCGAACCGGACTTTCAGCGTATCGATGCCGGCTTCTTCTGCTGCCGCTGCCTCCTTGGTGGTAAACGGCATCGTTTCGGTGAGCACCATCTTTCCCTTCAGGCTGCGCAGGTGCTTGATGGTGTGATTGCGAGTCGCATACTGGCCGCCCATCGTCATGATTCGGTGCAGCCCACGCTGACGAGCGTCTTTGGGGGGCAGGCTGTTGGGGTTGATAGCGTCTGAGTTCATTGGTCTCTTCTGAAAAGGGATCGACGTGATTTCAAGCGGCTGATCCAAGCAAAGTGGTCGCCCAAAGCGGTGGGGCCAAGTCGCTTATTCGGTAAAGCGACGTACGTATTTTAACGCGTTCAAAAATCCCCGAGAGGAATTCCGAGGGACTCGGTGGAGCTATTGGCCCGCCGCCAAAACCTGGAATACAACTTCCCTGTCGCCAAATGAAGCCTTTGGAACGCACCCCAGCAACGACTTTGGGACATGCCGATGATGCTCTGTACGGTTTCCCTGCCGATCCAGTTGAGCGACGCATCCATGTTCCCTGTTGGAGTGCAAAAAAGGTGTCAGGTACCTTTTCTAAGCCTCAGAACATTGGCGGAAACCAAGCTCTTGGGTAGGAAACGCGAGAAGTTGGAAGTAAGCGATCAGCAACACCGTGATGACTAGAACGGGAATCAGGATCCAAGGTGCCACATGCCTCTCACCAATCCGATGGCGATACTCCATTGGTTCGAACGACGGGCCGTGGGGGAGTATCCAATACGGGTTCCAACGCGTCGAACTACCTTCGTGATGACGGGAGCGTACGACTCAAGAGGGCTTCTCATAGTCGCAGGGGAGCGAGATGAGAGAGAGCACCGAACCCAGCCCCATCCCAACAAACTTCGGACGGTGTTACCGACGTTGAATCGCAGTGATTGCTGCATCCGCGGGGCATCAAAGGGATTGGGCCGAATCATCCGCCCCCGTCTAGACCTAGAATCTCTCCCGTGTTCACGTGGTCGCAAACCCGTTCGATTCCCGAATCAATCCGCCGAGGAGGCCTGCCCCATTATTGGATTGAGCCGACTCCGCATCACGCAGTTTTCGTGAAGCCACGACCGTCGATCCTCGGCAGGCAGGCATCCAGCAGCAAAGACGTGCCGTAGTCCGCCGTCATTTTCTGCCAAGACTCCTGTCGGTTGTGCGAAGGAAGTAGAGAGGCAGCCCAAGTCGCGTCCCGCCCATGGGAGCGGTCGCGACCTCCCATACGCTCACTTGCCCCCCTCCACAGGAAAAGGAAATCGCAATGCCCCGCATGCTACCGACCGAAGGTCGCATCCCCTTTTTTGCATCTGCCGAGCGGCGGGGGGTGCCCGCGCGTAGCATGGTTTTTCCGACCATTCTGTGTTTGGCGTTGCTACTGCTGGTGACCACCTCCGGTTGCGAATCCGTGGGACTGGGGCTCTTAGAGCCTGTCACTCCGGGTTCGGGGAACATCATCTCGCAGGCTCGCGACGTAGAGCCGTTCCAGGAAGTCCGAATGGCTAGTGCTGCGAACGTCGTCCATGTGACGGCGACCGAGGCGGGCTGTGAGATCGAAGCGGACGACAATCTTTTGCCGTTGATCACAACCACGGTGGAGAGCGGTGTTCTGAAGATTGAATACAAGGGCTCGGTGCAACCAACTCAAGCTGTAAAAATCCGTTTAGCTGGCCCCCCTTGCGTCGCTTCTCACTGGCGGGGGCGGGCAACTTCACCACCGACCAAGTCGACGCCGAGCAGTTCGAATTCTCCGTTTCTGGAGCGGGCAATGGCAAGTTGTCAGGACAAACGAAACAGCTCTCGATTGAAGTTTCTGGGGCAGGTAAAGTCGCAGCTCCCACATTGGTCGCTGACGCGGCCACCATCGAGATTTCCGGGGCAGGCTCGGCCGACATGCACGCCGTCACAACCCTGAAGGTCCGCGTATCGGGTGCCGGTACCGTCAAGTATTCGGGTAACCCCCAAGTTTCCCCAACGATTTCAGGAGCCGGCGGCGTACGACAGGTGCAGCGTGACAATCCACCAGCAGAGAAGAAAGAAGCACAAACCAAATGACAGCTGGACTGACGCTTGGACTCGGCACGTTCGCTCGGTTCGGCGCCTTTGCGGACAAGCTTGCTTGGCGGCCACCGTGTTGCCGTGCGGAGTGAGGTCCAGAAGGAATCAGATGCGTAGTCGAACCCATTGAGCCGGAGTACTGTCGTTGCTGGCAATCCTCAACGGCGTCGTCCGTGGCGAGAAGAGCAGGGAAGAGCCAAATGACAGAGCCCTCCGAATCCACTCCCTCCAAAATGAAACCCCGACGGCGCTACCGACGTTGGCTCGCGGTGATTGCTGCAACTGCGATCGCGACTCTGGCGGCGAGCATATTTCTCGGATTCTGGCCACTTTCGATGTTCATACAGGACCCGTGGGACGCGATCCCCGAGGCGAGCCCGGAGGAAATCGCGAAGCTCCATCAGCCCGACGCACTGCGGGCCGATCTCGACGAGATCATCGCGCTGCACGAGCGGACATGCCCGAATCCGTATCTGCGCGTGTCGAAGGAGTCAATCCTTGCGCTCGCCGAGCGGCTGAAGGCTTCGATCGACCGACCGATGACACGGCGAGAGTTCCTGCCGCTCGTGATGGAGATGCAGGCGGGGTATCGGTGCGACCACTACACCCAGAGAATCCCCAGGGAGGAAATGGAGGCCGCTCTCGCGCGTGGGGAGGGCTTTCTGCCTTTCGAGGCAGAGCCGAGGGGCGATGCGCTGGTCGTCATCGCAGTAACGGCGGAGGAAGAGGCGATCGAGCCCGGGGACACGATCGTGCGGATAGGCAGCGTCTCCGCAGCCGATCAGCTTGCACGCCTGCGCTCACTGGTACCCGCGGAAACCGAGGGTTCCCGCGACGCCATGATCCGCCGGTCGTTCCAAGCGCTGAATTGGGTCGCCGGGGTCTCAGTGCCGACGGATGTCGAACTCGTCCGCCCCGACGGTTCGAGGCACACCGTAACGGTCGAGGCCGTTGGCAAGCGCAAGATCAACCGGACCTTGCCGCGAGCATCGGTGCCCGAAGCATCACCGGCTTCTCAGGGCGAGGTGCTCGTCGACAGCCCCCCGTTCCGATGCCTCCTGCTGCCTGCCGACCAGTCCGGCGCCGCACCCATCGCCTACCTCGACTTCCCGTCCATGGACTACATGCTTGGAGGGAAGTGGGACGACTTCATCGATCAGGCGATGACCGCCGTGAACGCGCGCGGCGCCGCGGGACTGATCGTCGACATTCGAGAGAACGGCGGTGGATCAAACCGCCTCGGCGATGACCTGCTCGCCCGAATCACCGATCGCCCCTTCCGAGGAATGTCGCGGATCGTGACACGCCGGAGCGCGGAATCCGACGAGATGATGCGGCTGGCCGCGAAGCCCATGTGGCGCTGGCTGTTGATCGGTATCGTGCTGCCGATCTACATGCCGGGATATGTGGCGCTCGAGCACGGCCAAGACTCGATCGACAAGATTCCCGTCGAGAACCCTCCGCGAGTCGAACCCAGGTTCGATGGACCGACCTGCTTGCTGATCGGGGACGGAACGTACTCCTCCGCCGTGGTGCTCGCGGACGCAGCGCGGACCTACGACCTGATGCTCACGATCGGCGAGCCGACGGGCGGCTGTCCGAATCAAATCGGCCACATCTGCCCGTTCCAGCTGCAGAACTCGCGGATCGTCGTGGATTGCGCGCAGCGGGTGTACCTCCGCGCCAGCGGCGACGAGACGGATGTGGGCCCCGTGCTGCCGCACATCGAGGTCGCCCCCGTGGCGGGCCGCGACGCCGCGCTCGAACGCGCGATCGAAGAGATTCGAAAGATGCAAGCGGAGAGGAAGCAATGAACCAAACAACCCAGGAAGTAACTGCTCGGAAAATGAAACCCCGACGTCGTTACCGACGTTGGATCGCGGTGATCGCTGCAACCGCGATCGCGATTCTGGTGGCGAGCATTTTTCTTGGATTCTGGCCTCGTTCGATGTTCATGCAGAGTCCCTGGGATGCCATCCCCAAGGCAACTCTCGAGCAGATCGCAAAGCTGCACGAGCCCGAAGCGCTTCGGGAAGATCTCGACGCTATCGTGGCGCTCCACGAGCGGACCTGCCCGAATCCGTATCTGCGTGTCTCGAAGGAGTCCATCGCCGAGCTCGCCGAGCGGCTGAAGGCCTCGATCGACCGACCGATGACGCGGCGCGAGTTCCTGCCGCTCGTGATGGAGATGCAGGCGGGGTATCGCTCCGACCACTACGGACAAGGCGTGCGATGGGAGGATTTCGCAACCGCCTTCGCTGCCGGCGAGCGACTGCTTCCCTTCCGCGCTGCGCCCGAGGGGGACGGGCTGGTGGTCGTCGCCGTGGCGGAGAGCGAGCGGGCGATCGAGCCTGGCGACAGGATCGTGCGGATCGGGAACGTGGCTGCGGCCGAGCATCTCGCGAGGCTGCGATCACTCCAACCGGGCGAATCCGAGCGTTGGCGCGACGTTTGTGTTCGCGAGTACTTCCGAGCCAACAGTTGGGTGGTGGGAATCAAGCTCCCGACTGAGGTCGAGTTGATCCGGCCCGACGGTTCGCGGCACGTCGTGACGGTCGAGGGCGTTGGCGACGACGCGCGCAAGACCGAGCGGACGGCTGCGGGCGACGCTCCGCCAACGACGCCCGCGGTCCCGCAGGGCGAAACGCTCGTCGACAGTCCGCCGTTCCGATGCATGCTGCTCCCAAGCGAGCCGTCGGACGCGGCGCCCATGGCACTCATCGACTTCCCCACGATGGACAGCACGCTCGGCGGACAGTGGGACACGTTCCTCGACCAGGCTATCGCTGCGGCGAACGCACGCGGGGCCGCGGGACTCATCGTCGACATTCGTAAGAATGGCGGAGGATCGACCGACCTCGGCTATGCCCTCCTCGCGCGCGTGACCGATCGTCCCTATCGCATGAGCTCAAGGCTGGTGTGGCGCAGGAGCGAAGAGTCCGACGAGCTGTTTCGCATGAAGGCGAAGCCGATGTGGCGATGGCTAACCATCGTCTTGCCGATCTTCATGCCCGAGTACACGAAGCTCAAGCACGGCGAGGACTTGACCTCTGAGTTCGAGGCAACCAGCCGCCCGCGGGTCGAACCGGGCTTCGACGGTCCGTCCTGCCTGCTGATCGGCGACCAGACATTCTCCGCCGCGATGTCTCTGACGGACGGCGTGCGCACCTACGACCTGATGCTCACGATCGGGCAGCCGACCGGCGGCGTGCCCAACACGCTCGGCGACATCGGGCCGTTCCAGCTCCCGAACTCGGGGATCGTCGTGAACTTCAGCCAGAAGATGTTCATCCGCGCCAGCGGCGACGAGACGGATGTGGGCCCCGTGCGGCCGCACATCGAGGTCGCCCCCATCGCAGGTCGCGACGCTGTGCTCGAGCGGGCGATCGAAGAGATTAGAAAAATGCCAGCGGAGCGGAAGCAATGAAGGAGAGAACGGGATGGGGTCAATTCGTGATTTGAACCCCGTACTTATTTGTCCGGGGCTCGTTCGTGGCCGAGCACGGCCTCTATTGTTTAACTACCGGGCGGAGGAGAGAATTGACGGACATGGACGTAAGGTTGCACATCTGATTGGTTCGAAAGGTATTCGAGCAAAGGCTAGAAGAAGTGAACTGCAGATTGATTGAAATCGATGAGGCACTGTCGCTCGATAAACTCCCAACGGATGTGCCGGACTTGGTCGCGGAGGTCGTTGCGGCAAGCAAGCAGATGACCAAGTCTGTAGCAGCTGAAAAGCCGTGGATTTGCTATCTGGCGGAAGTGGATGACAGAGTGGTGGGAACGTGTGCATTTAAAGGGCCTCCTACAGGCGGCAGGGTTGAGATCGCTTACTTCACATTCCCAGGCCACGAGGCAAAGGGAATCGCGACCAGAATGGGACGTGCATTACTTGAGATCGCATTGCGTACAGATCCGACAGTAGAGGTTTTTGCACAAACCTTGATTGAGCGCAATGCATCGCATCGAGTCCTGGAAAAACTATGCTTTGAGGCTTTCGGCATCGTCGACCATAAGGAAGACGGGCAAGTTTTAGAGTGGACCTATCGCTCCCCGGGCTAGAGAACTTTCAGTGAATCTCTGATGACGGACCTGCGCGCAGGACAGGCCGCACCTCATATGCATTGCGTTCACCCCCCGGTCCCCCTTCCGCAACTCTCTCTCGGGGTCCGAGAGCAACCGGGTTGTTAAGGAATGGCGCTTGTTAACCAGAGAGTCAGAGAGTTCGAAAGGGTTGGTTCCGGGGTGCGAGCCCAACCTCCATGGTTGCTTCCGGACCCCGAGAGCAACCGGTTCGTAAAACTTGCGCCGCGCGTTCCGAATCGTCGCAAACCCTCGAAAACGGGGCTAGAAATGCAAAAAGCCGGGAGCTTGCACTCTCGGCTTTCTGTGTTAACTGGTTAACAGGCTCGTTTCGAGCCAAAATTCTTAGCTCCCTCTCTGCAACGCTCTTCGAACTCCCGAGAAAGACTCGTGCCTCTCGACTCTGTTTGCAAGCGAGCGTGGAAAAGGTGTCAGGTACCTTTTCTAGGTTCTTAAGCGAGCGTGGAAAAGGTGTCAGGTACCTTTTCTAGGTTCTTAAGCGTTTAGTCGCTCGTGGAAGCAGACGACTTGAGCAAGTGATCCTTCAACCACTGCCGGCCAGTCCCGCTCTTTAGCCATCGCTCCCGTAGCATTGCTTCCGCTCGTGTGGCATAGCTTTCGGAATAAACTAGCACCCATATCCCAGGGTGTTTTCCTGTGAAACGAACCCCTGCAGGATCTGGTTGATTGTGTCTGGCAATGCGACGCTGCAAATCGTCGGTCTGCCCCACATAACGAAGGCCACTCTCCTGATTCTGGAGCACATAGACGAAGTACACTTGCTACCTCCATCTACGAAAAAACCCCGTCGGTATCGACAGGGTAAAAAAACTCCCCGAGCGCAACCCTCTTCGTAACAATACTCTCTGCGCTCGAAATCCGTAAAGCCTTGCAACGCAAGGACTTACGAAGTTCGAGACCCGTTTGGTCTGTTTCTTCACGAAGAGGTTCTAACTATGGGTTAACACCCTCTCCGGGTATGATAACGACGATTCACTTTCGCAACAATAGGAAAAAGCGGCTTGTTCGCCATTCGCCGTTCCATCATTCGCCGCCTGTCTACACCAGCCCGTTGACGAGCCGACCCGATCAACGCGACGAACTGCATTGCGTTTCTTTCCACAGTTGGGAAGCAAAGCTCGTTCGCAAGCAGCCCGATTCGCGTGCATGTTTCGGCTCCTACACTCTCGTCACCGGGGAGCCAACTGGCATGGATCGAGTGAAACGATGCTAATGAACTAACTGGCACTCGATAGATACTCGGTCGCCGGCTCGCTGCTCCCAAAACACGAAAACTGGCGATTCATTGCGCTCACCAACTGCGACGATTGGATCTCGAGCGTTTTCAGCAATAGTTGTCGAGTTGGGAGTTCCAAGCTTCGCCAGCCGCACTTGGCCATCACGTTTGGTGAGCCAAACGACATAGGTCCCACTCGGGTTGCTTGCGATCCACGGTTGTTCACCGTTTTCCAAAATGGTATCCGACTTGGCTTTTCCAATGGACGTGAAGACAGTGTTGCCACGACGCCAAGCGGTAACAACTTCGCCATTCGGTGCGATCGCCAACATGCCGCCGTCCATTGGGCAAGCATTTAAGCTCCAATGTTGGATTCCAAGTCGTTCTCCGAGGCCGAATGTCTCGCCTTTATTGTTTGAAGAAACCAGATACATATCACGATTCCCCTTCAATGAGTTTCGAAACAAGATATGCACGGAATCGCCTTCGGTCGCTACCGATGGATGGCAGCACTCACAAATACTTCCATCGGGAGATTGGTAGACCAACTGATTTTTGCTCCAACTGGCCCCTTGATCGATTGATTTAGATGCGAAGAGCTGAGTCCGCTTCGCACGGAGGTCAAGCCAAACGCACCACAATGTTCCATCGTCACTGGCTGTCATTGCGTGCAGGCCCTCCCGCGCCGAGGCCTCAATGTCGTTGACCTTCACTGGGCCAAGCCAGCTCTTTCCGCCGTCCAGTGAGCGGTACGCCAAAACGTCTCCATCAGCACCTTTGCCCTGCGGACCTCCAATCGCAGTGATGACAATAGCGTCGCCGGCATGAGCAATCCGAGGACCTCTTCGCATTCCAAGAGACATGTTAGGTACCTGAAAGGCGCCGAGCGGTGAGGGCTTTTCATCAACTCCAGTTCTGCAGTAATAAACGTCAGCTACAACGCCGAATGTGACATGGGCGACACCCCTCGAGTCAACACACGCTTGGGGTTGTTTCGGTGATCTCTCGCCGCTCCCCGAGATGATGGTGAATGGTTCGGAACCAGAGACGAACGCGGGAAGCAACATCAGAAGAGCTGTCAAAGCAGTCTTAAACATTCGGTGAACTCACTTGGTCTGACACGGGTAGCCCAGAGCCAAAAAGGTAAAAAAGTGCAGGAGTGACGATTTGGTCTAGAACGGTTGATGCAATCATGCCGCCCAACAACACAATGGAAAGCGGATAAAGGATCTCCTTGCCAGGTTCGCCGTACCCGAACAACAAAGGAAGAAGTCCTACAAAGCTGGTCATGGCTGTCATCATTACGGGCGCGAGGCGTTCGAGGCTGCCGCGAATGATCATTTCCTTTCCAAATGGCATTCCATCAACTTCCATCAAGTGTTGATAATGCGAGATCATCATGATGCCGTTGCGACTAACAATGCCTATGAGCGTGATGAATCCAACCCAGTGCGCCAAAGATAAATGGGTCGCCTGAATCCAGATACCTGGCCAGAGATACCAAGCTTGGCCCACGAACTCAGAAGCTTCAGGCCTATTCACAATCAGGAGCGCAACGATCGCGCCGAGCGCCGCCAATGGCACGTTCACTATCACCTGGAGTGCAGAACGTTGGGAACCAAGGGCTTTCATTAGCAGCAGATAAACGCCAACGATACTCAGCAGTGCAAATCCCCACAATCTGTATGTGGCCTGCTGCTGTGCTTCGAATTGTCCACTGTAGTCGAGATAATACTCACCTGGCAGCTCATGAAGAGATTGCTCAACCGGCTGGAGTGCTAGTTTGATATCGCGTACGACACTTGCCAAGTCTCGCCCCTGGACATTGCAGAAAACGGCAACTCGGCGTTGAACGTGTTCACGATTGAGCACATTAGGGCCGGTCGTATCCAAGATTTCGGCAACTTGTGAAAGTGCGACCTTCGCTCCGGAAGGTGTCTCCAGAATGGTTTCTTCTATGACGTTTGGATCCCGGCGCGCCTCCTCGTCATACCAGACCACTAAGCCGAAGTACTTATCCTCTTCGATGACCTGCGAAACAATTCTGCCCTTGAAGGCCGTCTCCAACACTTCCGCCACATCACCCGGTGTAAGACCGTATCGTGAGGCCTCGTCACGCTTGACTCGCATCTGGAGTTGCGAGATTTCAATCTGTGGCTCGATCTGAAGGTCGACGACCCCTTCAATCTCCTGCATCCGAGCCTGGACATCATATGCCGCGGTACGCAACTCACGCAGATCAGGACCAAATACCTTCACCGCGATCTGCGCGCGAATCCCCGACATCATATGATCTAAACGATGGGAGATAGGCTGGCCGATGTTCACGGCCGCACCCGGAATACTTGAAATTCGATCGCGTAGGTCCGCAATCACCGATTCCTGCGCTCGCCCCTGGTATTCAAAGCTCCAAAGATGCGCGATCGGAATCGCTCGCAGGACAGCATTGTGCCATCCCACTTTCTCGGTCTTATGTTGAGCGAATCGCACTTC
>Ga0315908_10000348_pt1 | contig 37004 bp, 21 predicted proteins | sample LakEriMetagenome_12_FD_203520 | JGI IMG/M metagenome (GOLD analysis project Ga0315908, IMG submission 203520) | Freshwater fungal communities from buoy surface, Lake Erie, Ohio, United States - Buoy 4 MA124 | ecosystem: Environmental > Aquatic > Freshwater > Lake > Lake biofilm | place: USA...
ATATCCTTATTTTACTAGATATAAATATTGATTGGCTCCTTATTTAAAATTTTTTTGATCTATAGTACTAAAATAATAAATTAAAAATACTCTTTTAAAAATAGATGTAATTGCTCATTTTATTCATCAGACTACTTTTTTTTAACGAAAATTCATTGTTAATCCTTTTGCATTCTTTCTTTTCTTAAATACATTTACTCTTTTTGGTTTTCCTATTGTAATTATATTAATTAACTAAGTAATTAGTTCAACTCTTTTATTTCCTCTTAAGTTAAGTTCTATTATTTAACCTTTTTAATCTTAAATTATTTAATAATCATAATAATTACAATCAATTTTTTTTCAAGAAGATTCATTTCTTTTTAAATATTATTAATTTTAACAATATTTTCTTATTTGCTTAATTCATTTTATTATAATTACAAACCTTTACTTAAAGTTTTAATTCTTAATTTCATATTATTATTAGTATTGCCTTATTTTTCTTAATCATCCTAATTATTTTTCAATTAGTTAAATTTTATTAATTATAATTTTTCAAATTAAACAGGTATTTATTATTATATAAATTATCAGGTATACTTTATTTTTCCATCAATTTTTTTCAAAGAATATAAAAAATATAATAAAATCTTAAATAATTTTAATAAGTTTACTAAAATTAAAAAGAAAAAAATCGATAAGAAAACTAGAATCATATTTTTATTAATTTTTATATAAATTAATTATTATTTATATCTATTATTTTAATTACATTAATAATTATAACTTTTTTGAATAATTTTTCAGCATGAAATTTCAAAAAAATATCGAAAATAATTTTAATTAAATAGAATCATTTAATGTTAAAAATAATGGTAAAAATTATTGATATTTAAATATAAATAAATATTAATAATATTAAATTGATTAATCAAAGTGGATAAGGAATGTGTTTTTTAACTTTTTCATTAAATTCAGGAATGTTAGCTCCTAAAACTTAGTCTTCCACTTTTCCTGCAATAATAAACAAAAATTTTGGCATACACATTGTTTAAAAATTCTTGTCATCTTTTAATGTTTTTAGCTTTTCATATTCTAGCTATTAATTATATATTTATATTGAATAATATTTTAATTTAATTTTAATATTTAAATTAAAAAGAATGTAACTTATTGTGAAATGAAAAATTTTAAATATTTATTATAAATAAATTAATTACAGAAGTGAATTCGATTCTTTTTTCGTAATCTTCATAATTTTATGATAAGAATTTATAATTAGGAGCCATTAGGTCACAATGTCCACTCCAATGAGGATGAATATCGACAACTAATTAAAATATATATATTTCAAATTAAATAAAATATATTTAAATTAAAATAATTACTTAATAATTTTTAGTTTTATTCATTAAAATATTGTAAAAAATGTTCTTCTGAATTAAATTTAATTAAAATCTCTTTTTATTTGGGAGGCATTAATATATAATTTTATTAATATTTCTTTTATATTTCAATATATATATCTTAATTGAATATGTAATTTATATGTATATATAATATAAAATTATATTTTAATTTAATGATTAAAATCCTTCAATTATATAAATTTAACACGTAAATTTAAAAATTTATATATAATTAATGAGGCGTTTTTGAAAAAAATTAAAAATAAGATTTATAAAAATTATGTATATATATCATGTAATTACAAAATTATATTTTATGTTAGTTTCATTGAAAATTATATTAAGTTTTTGTAAATATATTTATTCACAATATTATTAATATTGTGAATTGTTTTAAATATATTATTTTTTGTTTGATTATTTTTAATGTATTTTAGAAACAAGAAATCCAGTTACTAAAATAGTTAGCGTAATAAATATTTGATAAAGAAAAAGTTGGCATTCTTCATTAATGTAAAATTTCATTATTATTATCGATTTAGATTTTATATTATAAATCTTTTTATAAAAGAATTACTCCGAAATAACTTATAAAAAATATATAAATTAATTTATATTAAATCTATTATATTTATTAATTCTTGATAAAAATATATATGGTTATATTACATCGTAAAAGAATTTTATTTTTTTTAATAATATTTATTTTAATAATTATATTTTAAATTATAGTTTAGTTTTTATAAGACATAATTATCGAAAACTCTATAATTTAACTATTAAATTATTTCTTATCTCTAATTTTTTATTATTCATTCTTTTATTTTTTATTTTTTTAATTACTCAGTAAAATCATCAGTTTGTTTTAATATAAATCCTCAATTTAATTATATTTTTAATCAATTTATAATATAGAAATTAAAATCTATTTAAATGAAATTTAATTTTAATCTAATGTAAATTTTTGAAAAAAAAATCAAATTGAATATTTTTTTATTATATGATAAACTTAGTTTAATTAATACAAAAACATTTATTATATATTTTTTATTAATTTTTATATTCTATTTATTTAATAAATTCAATAATATTTAATTTAAAAATCAAATCCTAAAAAATTTATAATAGCCTTTGAATAAAATAATTTAATTTTAAATTTTGATTATATTAGAATATTTTGAAAAATTATTTAATAAAGTGTAAAATATATTAAAATATTTTTTGCTATAAAATAAAAATAAGATAAATTTATTTAATAACATAAATAATTATTTTTCATATATTAATTTTTTGTTAAATCATTATATTTTTAAGAGCCTAGAGTTTTAAAAGGTTTTATTAAATTGTTAATTAAATTTATTCTTTATTATTATATAAATTATTTTTAATTTCATTTATTTGAATATCATTATTTTTATTTTACTATTTATTTAATTCGTAATTAATTTATTGATTTTTATTCGTATTATATATAGGAATATCACTTTTATTTAATTAATTATTCTTTTTATTAAATTGAAAATATTTCGATTAAGAATATTAATTGAGATAATTTTTTTTATTAGAAAAGGAGAGCTAATTAGTAAATAATATTTAAGATTGATTATTCAAAAGAAAAGAGTTTTTCTAAACAAAAGAATAGATATCCTGATTAGTAAAATACAGATTCGAAAAATAATGATGATCATTAGGAATGGGTTAAAAGTCCAAAAGAGAATCATTAATTAATAAGACTTTATACTTGTCTACTGCTAATTGTAAAGACACTCCCAATTACAAATCAGCGTTGACTTGACTTACGAAGCTGTTCAATTATTGATATCGAGAAAATAAGCTATTTATTATTGTTTCTTTGAAATGAAATAGAATTTAGCTTTTTGTTTCATCATTTAATTAAAGATCCAAGCAAGTCTGCTCTACTACAGAGTCTACTCTTTTTAAATAATCATTAATGATAATTTATTATTCTTATTATCATCATATATATATTACTATTATTATCATATAGATATTATCATTATTATCATATATATATTATCATTATTAAATCCATTTTATCAATATTATCATTATATTATTATTATATTCATAATATTTGATTATTATGTTAATAATATAAAGTACCCTTGTAAACCCTAATCCAAATTCCAAACAAAATTATCAGAAAACTAATTGAGCTCAATCTTGACATTGATATAATGATTGCCCTTATAATCATTATATTCAAATGCTAAAATTTTTTAAGAATGATCAATTAAAGATTTAACAAACTAAACCTTATTAAAAATTTACTTAGTAATAACTAAAGACAACTATTATATAATTTAATCAGTAGTATGTTAATACTATAATTCAAATAACAAAAAATCTCAAGCCATCATATAACTACTTTAAAGAATAATAAGCCAATCACTCTAATTAATATTCCACCATATTAGTTCTTAGTATTTTTTATTATCTATATTAAAATTCACTATCACTCCTATTATATTATCATTCAAGTGATTCGGAGTTTATTAGGCAAATACTCTTTTATTGTAGAAAATGTAAAGAAGAGGACAGCACATTGAAGGGTCTAATTTCTTATGGATTTATTAATAATAAAATTAAGAGAATTAAATTAGTTATGATGGTTGCATCTAGTTCTATTTATTATCAATAACATTATTATTATTAATTATTATAAATTATTAATATTTTAGATGGTTAACATTATTAATATGAGTATTGTTAATATATAATGTACGACTGTGGCTAAAATCCAGTGTTTTAATTTGGCTTATATTTTATTTAGAGTGTCATAATAGGTGAGATTTTTATTGAAGTAGTTGATAAGATCTTCTTTATCGATTGATAGCTAATATATAATAATAATAAATAACGGTTATTAAACCCATGTGTATAATTAATAATTAATACTAAAAATATAATACTATACTTATTTAGCTAGCACTGATACCTTCAAATCTAATACCTTTTTTATCTCTTTAGCCATTTTCCTAATTTTCTGTCTCTATTCTTGCTCTTTACTTTCCTATTCCTCATTTTGTTTTACCATATTATTAATATTTTCCATTTTTATTTCCTTCTTCTATTTATTTCACAATTCTTTTATTTAATTATTATTTTCCTTTTAAACTATTATATTTGCGTTTTTCTTCCTTTCAGATTCTAAAATCTGTTTGTCAAACTCTATTATTATCATTCCATTATTTTCTATAACATCTATAAAATTAGACTTCTTCATCTTTAATTTTTATTATCTTATCTATTAGGCGCATATATCTATTAATATATATATTTTTATATTAATATTATTATATTATTTAATATTATTATTATATGTTAATTTTTTTATTTATATATTTATCATGAAAATTATTTACTCTTAATTATTATTACCACAACTAATAAGGTTTTTAAAAAAATTCTAATTCATTTTAAAATTGATATAACTCAATAATATTAAAAATAATATAATAATAATAAATAATAAAAATATAGATAATTAATCAAAATATAAAGTTAAAAGTAATAATAAAATGGGAAATAAATTTGATAATATATGCAATGGAAATCGTAAAGAAGATAAATAAACGCTTAGTAATAAAATAATGCTAAGTAAATACTTAAGCAAGGGCTAAAACATTGAAAACAACGTATAATTCAACATAATAAACGAAGAAATAACCCTAAATGAACAAGAAAAACTGCGTTAAGCATTATAACTTTGAAACCTAGAAGAAATAATATCTGAACTAAACAACGATAATAGTCTATATAATGAAGTATTAGATATCAGTCATCCTTGGGCAAGTGGACCGGAAAGCATTGGAAGTTTAGCTCTAATTTACTTTGGAATTTGTTACAAATAATCTCAAAATAACCCATTTATTAAATAACATTTCGACAATCTCATTATTAATTTCAATATTGTTCAATAACTAAATAATAACCTTAATAGTTATATGAGTGATAGAAAGGAACTCACAACTCTTCTTATTTATTTTCTAGTCAAAAAAAATATTCTTATTCAAAATCATTTCATTGATAGTCAAATGTTATTATCTCTCATCAATCTTATCAAAAATAACTAAATGGTAATAATTATTAGTTAATAATCATAAATAATAGATTAATCTAAGGAAATTAGCGATTAAAATATGTATAAAGCTTTACACGAATCGGTAAGAAGTCATAGAATAGTTTATTAATAATTAAGGAGTAGAACAATTAAAGTAATATTTAAATAATTGTGAAATAGATGATTGTAAAACTGGATTAAGAGCAATCGATCATTTAACATTTCTGTTAAAACAAGATGAAACAAAAGAAACTTTTAATAAAGGACTTGATAAATTAAAAGATTTATAAATGGACTAAACATTAAATGAATTGATAATTAAAATTAAGGAAGAACCTGAATCATCTGAATTATCTTGTGATGATAATGATATTAGTGATTAATAAGAAAATAATAAGTTGAGTTTGGCTGCTTAAATTATCAGGAATAATATTATCAATCATGTGTTATGATTTATATATTATTAATAAATCAAACGTTTTTCTTCTTTCTTATGAATTGAGACATTCCACACATCAGGGTCAGTGATAGTACTATGAAACCTAAGATTGATATTGAGCCTATCACTTTTACTGATTAGCTGAATTCTCTGAACTCGTTAACTTCCGACTAAGCTAATTTATATTATCATATTATTATTATTATATTATAATTATTATCATTTTTATTATATTATTGTAATTATTATTATCTTATTACCATCATTATTATTATATTAGCACGATAATAATTATTTAATTATCATTATTATTATTATATGTTATATTGTATTAATAATTATTATAAATAAAGATAATAATAATTTTTATAATTTGATGATAATAATATATTTAAAACCTACAGACAATTAATTTTTCTTTCTCGTGCTTTTTAATTTACTAGGCTATTTTTTTAATATGAAAAACAAGGTTTTGAATGTAATCTAAAACTTAATATTTGACTTTTCCCTTTTCTACAAATTTATCAGACTATTTCTCTTCAACCTTTTTGAATTATTTTTTTTTGGGTTTGGTATCATAATCATCAAAATCGTCACCGAAATTTTTATAAGCGGGTGTGATAAATGATTTCATAATGATTTTAAATTTGATATTATTTTTGCCAATATTACTAATCTAAAGTTGGAGATGTTCTCCTTATTCATTTTGGGCTATTGCATTTTTACTGAAAATTCGATTTAAATTACTGGAAGTGAATTTTATTTCCTTTTATCTTTTATGAGTTTGGTTTAATGTGTCTTTATAATCATCTTAATGAACTCCAAATTTGGTTAAAACTACTCTGAATTTATCGTCCTCCTTCATATTTAATCCTTCCACTATTATTTATTATCCCATATGATTAAAAATATGTTCATTCATATATAATGATTCACCTTTATTTACAACTGTGTATAAATGTTCATTGCAATTTATTAATTAAATCAAAAATAATGCTAAAAAATATTTACAATTCATTTTATATCTTTTTTTTTATTAATACTTTATTAATTTATGTTACTAATTCAATATATATTCTTTATTTATATAAATATACTTTATATTACTATATTATTAAATATTATCCAATTTAATGAGTAAGAATATTAGAGAAGTAGTTTCCAAAATTTCAGGTACAGTTTCTTCTGGAATTATAGTAGATCATAATGATTATTTATCTAAAAACTTAATTCAAATGTTTAAGAATAAAATTAAAAATGAATATAATTTAAAATAGATGGAATTAAACTATTTGGACTTCAAGAGAAAATAAGTAAAAAGATAATTATAATAAAATAATAACAGAATTATAAATTATAAGATAATATAAAAAAATATATAAGTATTAATATAATAATATATAAGTTTCCAGATATAGCAAAAACACAATACTATAATTTAAATGAAAGCTATAAAAATAAAGACAAAGTAGAATTAATGAAAATATTATCAGTTCCTTTGTACGATGTAATTAAAGAATAAATATATAGAATAGATGTTTAAAAACAATCTAAAGAATTAAGTGCAACTACCTTTCACTTTATATGACCACATTTTAGACTGCAAAATAGTATAAGCTAGATAATATCAAAATCAATTGAAAGGAGGAGGCAAGGATTACTCTTGGAATCAACTCACTGTCAAATTTATTTTCAATCATAATAATAAAGTATTTCCTAATTTTTTATTTTATTATTTCTAGGATCTTATAAAATACAATGTTTTTGAGAGGAAGCTCAGTGACAAAAATCAAGATGGTTGGAGAATATGTCATTTGGAATGACTATTATTTTTTATTTATTATTCAATTTAATTATTTATTTTTTTTATTTTTACATATTACTTGTTCATTCTCATTTATATTTTTTATTATTCAATCTTATTATTATTTATAATTATAATTATTATTGTATGTAAAAATATAAATATTCATAAATAATAATTTTATCAATATTATAATTAAAATATCCTTTTTATGAATTAAAATAAAAGAAAAAAACAATAAGTGAAAAATGAAGTTAAGAGTGAATAATAATTTATTGTTAAAGTATTATCAGGAGAATTAAACAAGAATAATATGGATTATATTACAGATGAAAATTAATTAGTAGTAGCATATAGTTAATACTTAGTATTTTACAATTAGGAAAGCAAAAGCATCTAAAAAAAAATAGACAACTTAAATAGAATTATAAATTTCAAAATTAACTATAAATAATCCTCAAGAGACATCTTTGTCTTGGATGATGGTGGAGTATAACAATATAGTTTGATAAACTCAGAAAAGATAAAAGAAGATAATTTAAAGATAGGGAAAATATTATCAGGCATATTTTATAATAATTGCAAAAAAGTAGTGATAAGATTAGAAAATGATGTGGTCATTTATAATTTAGAGGAAAATATAAGTGAAAGCATTAAGAGTTATAATAATAATAATAAGGATAATAATAATAATAATAATAATAATGATAATGATAATAAGGATAGTAATAATGATAATGAAAGTGAAGAGTAGGAAAGTTATTTAATGAAATTGGACAAGCATGAGAAACATTTAGTAGAGAGCAGGAAGAAGATGGTTGTTGTATATGATTTAGAACTCAAAAAGATGTTAAGGTATATAAGACATTACAATCACATTACTGCTCTAACCATTGGATTAGATGAGCAGATTGTTATAGGAGATACTATGGGCAAAGTATAAATAACATTTATCTATTATAATAATTATAATATTAATTAAAATAATAATAATAATAATAATATAATTGATGATAATAATAAGATAATATAATGAAATATATATAGGTGACAACATTTTACAAATGTTTTTCTACTCCACAATTCTCGCCTGTGGATTAATCTATGTAACATTGGCATAGCTCTTGAGTATCATCTTTAGTATTTGACCCATCATCCTCGTACTTATACAGCGGAGGAGATGAAGGAGTATTGGTGTTATTCCACCTACATAACCAACAAAGGACCTTCTTACCTAGACTATAAGGTAATATTATCTCACTCTATTCTATTCAACAAAATCATATCATCGTACATCTTCATAATAATACTGTCATTTTACTCAATACTGCTAATTATTAACACACACTCATATATCATTAAATCTATCTACAGAATCATCATTAGCTTCATTAATTCTTAATACATCCTAAAAATCATCATATTATTATTACCAATCCTATTAAGGGAATCCTCCATTTTATTAATTTAAATAATTCACTTATGTAATCATAGTTGTAGGTTATATAGAGGAATCCGTAGAATTAAAATATTCTTAATTATAATCATTAGGCTGATATAACTGATGTAAAATACATTATTATCATTATTTTATTTATATTTTATTATTCTAATTATTAATACCAAGTATAAATTAAACAGTGAAGGGAATTAAATGGCGATCGCAATATAAAGAGAATGTAATAAGGAAATGAATTAGCTTTCCATGTTAATATTTTATGATGAAATTGAAATTATGGAATACGTAGTAAATACACGTATAAACAGTCCTCATGGCAACAGAATAAACTAAATAGAATATTTAAAAAGTAGAAAATAGTTTGTAACTACTGGAAGTGATAATTAATTTAAAATATGGAATTAAACCGATAAATTAAAATATCAAAGGTTATAAACTTAAAATAATGATTTTGAAGATAAACATCAACAAGAATAATTATTTTAAAAAAATGAAAAAATATGGGTTTGTTAATTTTAAGGAAATTATAAAAATTTAGAAATATTTTAATTAATTATTTATAATGATGATTAATTAATTTTATCTGTTAAAAATACAATAGTTTTATGGGATTTAAATTCATAAAAAACATTGTTTTGTCTAAATCTAAATAACAACAATGAATGCAAAATAGAACTTAAAAACAAAGATATTTTATTATAGTATAATAAAAACAACATTAATATATTCAACTTATAATAAAAATAAATAATTAAATAAATAGAAATTAAAAATATTATTAAGATAATTGCTAATATTAATGATAATGATGAAGACAATGAAATAATGATTGTATAATAGCAATAAGGATAAAATGAAACAATATTTATTATTTATGATATTAAAGTAGGCTACATCAAGAAGAGTTTTGCAATGGCTACATAAATTCTTAATCTCAAATTATTAAATAATCCTCAAAAGTAAATAAAATATAATAATAATAAAATATAATAATTATAAATATTATAATGATAAAAAATAAATATTAAATAAAATAAACTTACTTTATTATCTTAGTAAATGTATTGTCTGTATAGATAAATTAAACAATATTTTCTTTTTAGAAGATGCAAATAATTTTTAATTATCTTAATTTTAATAAGAATAAGTTCCTGAAAAATCAAGTAATGCTTTTATACCCACTAATTAAAATAGTAAAGTTAACTCTAAAAGCTTTTTAACTTAATATCAGACCTTTTATAAGTAATAAACTTATTTAATTTTAGCAAATATCGATAAAAGTCTAATATTAAAGATATTTTTAATTTAAATTCTTTTATGATTACTAATATAGAATTTTTATTTGATGAGTTTTTTAATAATTTTTATCATTTAAATGTATTTTTTAATATATTTATTTGTAGTTAAGTTCAAAATAAATAGAATAATTTAATTTGTAATAATAATAAAAATAAAAAAGTATTTACAAGTAGAAAATCTAAAATAATAATATTTAAAGTAAATTAATAGATAATTATAATTTGAAATAATTAAATGAGAAACAATTTAATTTAATAGAAAAAAAAGAATAAAAAATACAAGAATAATAAAATAAAGATAAATAATTAAAAAAAATTGATTAAATTTTTAAAAACTTATTTAGCAATTAAGAATAAAAATGATATTTTATAATAAATAGTAGAAATTTAAATATATAAAAATAAAATATAAATTGAAATGGTAAAAAAAAGTAACAAAAAAAAAAAAGAAGATGAAACTGAATCATAAAGTGAAACTAGTGAGTCTGAAGAATATTCATTGAAAAGAGGAGGATAAAAGCAAAAAACAGGAGGAAAAAGGAAAAAAAAAATAAAGAAATAAATATAGAAGAAATAAGCCAAAATAGAAGGAAAAGAAAAAAAAGAGAAAAAAGAGATTGATTAGAAAAAAAAAGGTAGTAAACAAAAAGACAATAAAAAGGAATAAAATTACTAATAATAATAATAATAGAAAAATAACTTTATAATAGGATAAAAATATGTGACCCCTCCTGATGGAGATGGGACAAGAGCATTTTATGAAAGTTTATATGAACAAAAACCAAGTAGTAAAATGGCATAGAAATGGTGTTTAGAATACGGAATTTTGCAGATTGATGAAGCTAAAAGTTTATTTAACCTATTTCAAAAAGAGATTAAAGTCAAAAAATGATAATATTTATTCAATTTTATTTACACAATAAAAAAATATATTTAAAAATAAATAATATAATTTAATATTAAAAATAAAGATCCTTAATGAGACTTTATTGGTTTAGCTTTATATATATATAAATAAAATTAAACACTAATGTCAATTAGTATTGCCCTAGGGTTCGAGTTGGGCGGGTTGAGTAGACTGCCGGACAAAGTTAAGTGGAGGGTTTTGTGCAGTTTCCCCTCCTTAATCCAAATGGACTAACTAAAGAATCCGTAGTGCTGCATATCGACCTCTCCGGAGGACCGATAAAAAAAAATATTAATAAATAAGCAACATATTGAGATAATTATTAATATAATTTAAGATTAAATATATCTATAATTGAGGTATGTAAATTAATTAATTCATTTGAATTTATTAAAATCAAACTACTAACTTTAATTAAAAGAAAGTAGTTCCTAATTTTACTATTAGTATTACTAGATCTATTAGTACTAACCTTCAAGTAGATTTTCCTCATCATCATCAGAATCATACTATCTATACAACTACTTATCATCCTCCTTAATCAAGACCTCCACTAAATAACTAATAACTAATAAATACATTGATCAGTATTCTTATCATAAGGGATTATATTATAAGATAATTGTTTCTTTACTAGAATCTGATCAGATAACAGATTTATTTTGTATTCTTATCCATATATCTTCATCAGGATCTTGTAGTTGAGTTCGTCTATATTGTTGGTGTAACTGAACATCTACATTATTATGTATTTGAATAGTTATTCTTTTGTATCCATTATTGCATCTAAACACATCATGAATTGTTCTTCACTTGCAAGGTCTTAGTTGTTCTTATTGTCACGGAAGTAGTTGTCTACATGTGATAGATACTTATAGATCAGTTAATGGGCCTATAATATCATGTTATTATTTTATTAAAATACAATTATTATTTATTTAATTTATGAATATTACCTACTATTAGTAAGTAAGTATTTATTATTGAGTAGGTATAGTGTAATTAGTTAATAACTTCCTTAATACACTTTTCATAATACTAATCTTTATTTTCCTATTATAATTAAGCTCGATATGATCCTCATAATTATCTTCAACTAAATACCTGGCCAACTTCTCACTTTCTTTAACATTTCTTAACATAAAAGGCTCCTATAATAATATATGAGTCAACTCACAAATCTTTATCTCTTTCCTTCCTTTAATTCCATTCTTTATTATTTCCTCAACTTGCTCTAATGTTAACTCTTTTAACTTCAATCTCAATATCAACTCATATCCCAATTTTTCTACTTCATGGTATTATATTTTTGATACTTTCTTGAACTTTTTCTTCACTTCTTTGTTAAAAATATCTTTGTTTATTGTTATTATATTTTTCTTAAATATTAAGTCACTTTATAATTCTAATACCTCTTTATGGTTTCCCATTTAAATTATCTATTCGTATTTTTCATTGTCAATGAAATTTATAATATTTATGTTTTTATTTAATGCTTTATAAATATCTTCATCAATTAATAATTACATTTTTAATCCTAATTCTTTATCTTCTTTCAATTATTGTTATAATTTTTTAGTTTATTCTATTTCATTTCTTTCAAAATTATACTTTCTTTTTCCTAATTCCGATAATTATTTTATTTAAGATTGTATAAGATCATCTTTTTAAATGAAAGTTTATCTTAATTACTCTAAATCATAAGCACTTTCTGGCTTTTTTTGCTTATTTTCTTAAATTTTAATTTCCATTAATATAAGATCTTCCTCTTTTTACTTATACTCTTATTATAAAATTTCAATATTTTTTCTCTTTTAATTAAACTATTATTGCAACAAACAAATTAAATCAGTTTATTCTATAAGAGTCTTATCATTTTTTTGATTTTCTCTTTATAAAATCTAATTATTTTATTCGGATTGTCTAATCTATCTCATTAATAAAAGATTATCATTTTTCTGTTTTTTTATTTCATCAGATTATTATATTTGCTATTATAAATAACTGTTTAAAGTATGAATATGCTCTTATAACACATCAGATTCAGATTAATTTTGAATAAACATCATTATTTTTGCATCTTTATTTAGTAATTCGATTTTTTATTCTTTTTATTTTATTTGATTGTTTAGATCTCTCATTTATTATTTAAATCCGATGACTAAATTGCTTTCTTTTTTGATTGGATCTCTTGCATTTTTATTTAAAATATAATCTTCTACTTATCCAATTATTGTCTCGTATTATTACTTTTCTTTTATTGTTACTTCTAATTTCTCAATTAACTATATGTTCTCTTCACGAAGTTTTATTATTTCTGATTAAAGATGCTCTTTATCCATTTTTAATCTTTCTTTTTATTCTTCTACTTTGTTTGGTTTTAGTTTCTAAAGATCTATTTTTGATAAATAGTTTTAATTTTATTTTTGGTAAATCTAAGTCTAACAAGTTTACTATTTTTATTAGTATTAAGTAGAACTAATTAATTTTTAACTTTGATATTTTTATGTTGTATTATTCATATAATTTTTATATTATAAAACTTATTCTTATTTATCTATATTTATAAAATTATATTTTTATCATATTTAAGCCTCTTTAAATATTTATTTAAGCTGTTGACTATTGTATTCTCTACAATTTTATATACTTTCTATTATTTCCTCTTCATTCTCCTTAATATCAATGTTTTAGAAACAGAAATATGTTTAATATTTAATGAACAATTTTTTATAATGTAAATTTTCAATTAGTTATTTAATATTTTTTTTTCTAACTAGCATACATTCAGTAAATATTTTATAATCATCAAGACTATTATCATAACACTTTTGTTCATAATTATCTAGCTTTTTTATAACTTTTTAATCAAAATTATCACTTTAATTTTTTAATTGTTTTATAAATTATTATAATTCTTTTTTTATGTCTTATTAATTCATTAATAATTAAAATTTTATATTAAATATAAAAATATAAATATAAATAAAACATGGTTTTAATAAATATTAATTAAAATCATAATGATGGTAATCTCTGATTTTTTTATTATTTTTGAAGTTGTTTTTGTAATTGCAATATTTAATTTTTAAGATTGCTAGTTAATTATTTTTACTATTATATCTATTTTTATTATTCAGTGAGAAATAAATCCATTTAAAGAATTTATTTAACGGATGGTCTTAATTTTAAATCTGCTTCCATCATGCTTCTTATCAAATTTAATAATTTCTAAGAATACATTTATTGTTAAATTTAGTTAAAATTAAAATTGTTATTTCTTAAATTTAGCCATTAATATCCATTAAGTGGAAGTTCTTATTCTTTAATATTAAATAATAATAATGATAACAAAATATTTATATAATTTGAATAATGAAATGATAAGATGTATATATTTATAAATCTAAATATACATGTGATAAGCTGATAAATAGAAATTCCTAATGAGAAAACATCGGCCTTAGTAAGATCTAAGAGATGATCAAATTAATTAGTAAGTACCTCTTGAGCCAAATACCTGCTATCTCCCTCATCAATATCTTCATTATTATTATTAAACTAATTTCTAGTAAGTCCAAAATCACATAACTTGTAACTTACCTCACTATGATCACTAGTATTAACAAGAATATTAGCAGGCTTTATATCAAGATGTACTATCTTCTACTAATGCATACCTAATAATGCTCTCAATATATTATCCATTAACACTATAATATCTTGTTCTTTAAAACACATCTTTTTCTCCTTATAACTCATCAACCTTTTTTCAATACTTTCCCCTAGACACTCCATTACTATATATTATTTATCCTCACAAACAAACGACATGTAATATCTTACTATATATTGATTATTAACTGATAATTATGAATGATTGAATACTTCTTATCTAGTATTTTCACAAACTTTACGACATTTTAACGCATAGATCTATTCATCACGTATGTTTTTGCATTTTAGTACTTCTCCAAAATTGCCTCGACCTACTATCTCTATTATTTCAAATTAGTTCTTAATATCTTAGTTTTTAATATGATTCTAATTATCTTCAACGTTTTCTGAATCATTATTAAAATATTATTCATTATTATTATTATTATTATTATGATTAACTTTGTAAGTGAGATCTTAATTTACAGTAATTTTGCTGTAACTAGAATTATCATTAATATTTTCTTCTCCATTATGACTGTCTTAATCAAACTTACTGATCTGATTCTAAGTGGTATTTTAAATAGGCTAAAAATGATTAATAAGAATTTAGTGAGTGAAATCCCTACAGTTGATATTTCTCACATAATTATGATTATTCATCATCTCAGGGGTCTAACTATTACTATTATTATAACTGTTATTACTATTACTATTGTTATTATTATGTCTCTCTTTTACAACAGTTTATTGAATGTTCTTAAATTCACTTATCTTCTATTCCTCATTTTGACTATTTCTATTACTTTTTAAAGTACTATTAGTATTATTACTATTATTTATTTTTTTTCCACTAATGAACATCCTCCCAAATCTATCTTTCTTAATGATATTCATGTCCATACTTTTCATCACTTAATTGCTTTTTAATTTTTGTTTTAATTGTTCTTTACTCACTGGACTATCGAATTAGAATTCTTTTATTTCTAATTTCTCTTTCTCCTTTATTTTGTAGTTTTAGTTTTAAGTTTTTAGAATCTATATAGTGTTTTCTTTGTATCTTCTTGCTATTTTGTTAGTTTTTACTTGTTCATTATCTTTTATTGTTTCTATCTCTTCGCACTTTTTTTCTTTTTATTTTTTACTATTGTTACTTTTATTACTACTTGATCTTTTTTTTTCTTCTTTAAAAATATTCAAACTTCCAAAATTAAAATTTTTTTTGTTCACTATTTCTATTTAATTTAATAATTTATCGATATTCATTTTCTAACTAATTATTTGCATATAATTATATTTCAAATTTAAATTATAGTAAAATTAATATATGTATATAGAATGATAACATAATTATTGGAAAGATATAATGTAATTAATATATAAAATTATATATTAAAAAAATAAATAAGGATAACAAGTAAGTAAATGATTATAAATTATATATAAAATACTTATTGTTTGTAAATATAACTTGAAACTAAAAATGAATTTACTAAACACAAGTAATTTAAGAAGAATAACAGATATGGATGACTTCGAGTATATAAAAATATATTATGAAATAGAGAAATTCAGGTGATAAAGCAAAATAAAAAGCATTTAAAGGCAAAAATAAGATTTAGCAATTTAGTTGGATAAAAAACTTAAAAAGAAAGCAAAATACTTGATGAAACATTGTAATAGATAACTAAGAATTAAGATATTGTTTAATTATAACAGGATTGTCTTTAGAAAAGCAAAGCTAAAATTGAAAAGGTAAAAAAGTATGTACTTAATAAGGATACTAGTGATAATTATTATTACAGTTAATTGCCCAAAATTAAAGATTGGAAACTCAAGTATTAGGACAAAGCATGGTATAAACACCCTAAATCAGATAATTATAGGTATTATTGTTAATAAATTATTATACTAATGATAATAATAACTATAATAATAATATTAAAAATAATTTTATTAATTAAGATAATAATAAAATATTTATAATAATCATAATGATAATTATAATGAAGGTAATTTTAATTATAATAAAGATAATAATGATAATAATAATTATAATTATAATAATAATGATAATTATAATGATAATTATAATGATAATTATAATAATAACAAAATATAGATGACGATGATAAATATATATATAGATCATTGGATAAATTTCTAATATAGAGAGAACAAATATAAAAACAAAGTATGTTAGAATTTTCATAATAGTGATTAGATGAAAGCACTAAACTAGACTCAATGGAAAGACTAGTAATATCTTAGAATGTATTAAACAACAACATTTCTAACTCAAAAATAAAGAACACTGATGACTTAATCCAATCAATCTCATATTATGATTAACTATATTCTCTAAACCCTAAACATTTCCTTCCCCCAATCTCCGAAAGGCAACCTGAAATAGATCCCACCAAATCTAAAGCCATTCAATCTTTCATTCATAATAATAATAATAATAATAGTAATAACAATAATAACAATAATAACAATCAACTCTCTCCTTCCTTTTCCTCAATCATCTCTTAAGAATCAGATAAATGGATCATCAAAAATGAGGAGAGGATTAAAAGGATTAATTAATAAAGGAAACCAATTATCAAGTAAAGGAATCTATATAAGGATAAAGATATTATTGAGTTCTAATTATCATCCGAGATTGATAAGCAAATTCTAAGTCATAGACAACTCTTTGTCATTAAAGTTGAGTAAGTTGATTTCCATAATCTCAATATTAAGTAGATATAAGTTCCTATTTATGGAAAAGTATAGTAGAAGTAGAAATTATTAATTGATTTTCAAAGTTGGTAAGATTGTTTGTAGGAAGAATTTAAAAGCAAAAAACCATTAGATAATATCTTCTTAATTAACTAAATTCCGATATATAATTTATCAGAAATTCCATAGAAATGCAATATAATATTAGCTAGTTCAACAGTCAATATTAATTTTTGGAGTGAAATGGTTGAATTTCATAAATTAGATTTCTTCAGAAAAGAACATCTTAACTTAATATTAGAAATAATTAATAACACTATGAAATCATCTAAAGAAATAAAATAATTTCTTTACAATAGAGATAAATGGTAAATGATAGAATTGGATGAAAGTGAAGAGTTAATATAAAAATACAGTAAAGGATTATGGCAGATGGAAAAAGAAATAGTGCAGTTTAAAAGAACAATAGGAAATAAAGTTAAGGAAGCAATTGATTAATCTGAAATACATCTTGGTAATCATGAATGTCATAAAAATGATCTTATTAAAATTGATGGATATTAAAATCATGGTAATAATTAAAAAATAAAGAATAAAATAAAACAAAATGATACTGAATGTAATATTGATTTCGATTAGATTTAGTAATAGATTTTAAAACATTTTGAAGATGAAACATAAATTAAGCAAGATAAACTGAAGAGCTATTGGGAGAAAATAGAAACGGATTATTACTTACATGACATTGAAATATAAAAATAAAATAAATAGAAGTTCATCGACAATAGACTAAAAGAACTATTAAAAGATCAAATAGATTAAGAGAAAATTGATAACATAGGTCCTAAGAAAAACAACATTTATATTTATCAATGGGAAGATGAGAAAAATGTAGTAACTAAAAGGAATTTCATAGAAGAGAATATTAAGAGGATATAAAACCCTACAGAAAGGATTGTTACTACTATTAACAAGATGTATCCTTTATTATGTGAGATGAATGTCCCCTAAATGGAAACTAAGTATAATTTTACTAGGAAAGATCTACATTATATTTATTCTAGATTCAAAAGTCTTGTCTATATGAATGCTCTAGATAATAAAGAGGCTGGTAATTCATAATTATTATATTTTTATTGCTTTAATTCCTATTATTTTATATTATTTTATAGAGATTGGAGCAGGGATAGATTTTGAAACTTTCAGGAAAGGATTGACTTAGTAGTTTGCTAATGCTCATGAAGATCTAATTAAAAAAATGTTTTATTGTGAAAATTAAGATGGTATTATTTATATCATAAATTTTAATCATAAAAATAACTTTTTATTATTAAATTAGTATATATGAAATGGAAGGCTTATCTTTAAATTTTAAGCAGCGTTAAGGTAAATTCTCTTGAAACAAAATTAAGCCTATTCTTTACTTTAATGGACACAAATAAAAACGGTTTAATGAACTTTCAATATATTTACTAATTATGCTAACTTTCCCTTCATAAATTAATGTCCCTCAACAATAAATCCTTATTCAAACATGATGAATTTTAGGAAAGTTCTCAAAAATAATCTGAAATAATACTAAATGAATCTAACGATAAATTTATTGATGAACTTGCTCGATACTTATGCGAATTAATTTTCCAAGTCACACGTACACCTTTCGATTAAGATCTTGATATTTCTAAACTAAAAGAAATTCTTACTAAGGAGGGGAATGATGTTGATATTCTATTGATGATGTGTTGTGCTGAAAAATAAAATTAATAGTTAGAAAATTAGAATGAAGATCAGAATAATTAAATTCATTTATAACTAATTAAAAAATATTCTAATAATAAGGCATATCTTAATTACGGAGATAAGAAGCCATAGTTTTATGAGAATTTATAAAAGTTGAAAAAGAAGTTTGAAGAGTTTTAGCCTGAATTAAATGAGAATCTCTAAAAAATTGTTTATGCTAAAAGACTAAGTTGTAAAGATTATTTAAATGAATAAGCAGCTTTGTTAGAAGCTAAGTTATTAATAAGTTGTGGAATTATGACTGCTTTTGTTTGATTTATATAATCATTATTCTTATTAATATTTTTGAACATTTAATTTTATTTTACATTTATTAATTTATATATATAAAAAAAATTTATTATTTAATTTAAAAATAAATTAAAAGATTTAAATTATAATTTATCAAATTTAATAATTAAAATTTTTGATATAAATAAAATAAAATTGAATAATAATAAAAAATAATTGAGCTTAATAAATATTGAATATATTTATGTAAGAAAATAATTAATTACTTAATGGAATATTTGAATTATTTAATAAATTATTATGTAAAATAAACATTATTACTCACAAAGAAATATATTGTAAAAATTTTGCAGATTTATATGATGGCAAAATCATTAATGAAGTATTAGTATTTATTAATAATGATTAATTTAATTAAATACACGATCTTAATAAAATAAGCAAAATCTGGACTTAAATTTATGAGTATCAAATAAATTTTAACCAAAATATTGAATTTTGTTATAATTAAATTGACCCTCTTCAGATTGTTTTATCTTAAAATCAAATTGAATTAATTAAACTAATAGAAATAGTTTTTGAAATAATTATAGAAAGTAATTTTAGGGAATAATTTATAGAAATAATTTTGGAAATGGAAGGCCAAAATTAAGAAGAAATTAAATATTTTGTTTAAAATATATTGCTTAAAAAACAAAATAAATAAAATAATTAAAAAAATGAATAAAATATAAATAATAATTGGTTATAAGAAAAAAGATCTTATCTTGATAAAATAGATGAATTAGAGAATGAAATAGGCATTTTATAAGAACAAATAAAAGATCATAATAATTTGTATATAAGAAATAATTAATTAGAAATCAAATGTTAAGAGTTGTAAATCGAAAAAGAAAACATAATAATGAAAGAATTAAAAAAAATAGAAAAGAATGATGAAAATAATTTCAATAATGATAATAATTCCATAAAATAAAAAATAAAATAATTAGAATCTTAGTATAAGGAATTAATCTAATAAAAATAAGCAGAAAAAGATGATATTTTGATATAATTAGAATAATAAATATTGATAAATAAAGATTTTCAACAATATAAAATATAAGCAGAAGAATATAAAAAAATAATAGATAACGATAAAAGAAATAATAATAATTATGAAAGTGAAAAATTAGAAAAAATGATTCAATAATATAAATGCGAATAATAATAATTTAACGAATAGTAAAAAGAAAAAATGAATCAATTAAAATAAAGAATTTTAGAAGAAAATGAAAAGAATATGGAATTAGAATGTGAAATAAGTAGATTAAATGGTATTATAACATAATCAGAATAAGAAAATACAAGTTTGATGTAAAAATTAGAACGAAAAGAAAAAATAATTGAAGAACTTTACTAAAGAAAATAAAGGGAAACAATAATAGAAACTCAATAATATTAATAAGATTAGGAATATCAAAAATTATTAGATGATTTTGAAAATCATATAGACATGTTTTAAATTGTTAATTTGAATAATGATAGTAATAATATTATCATTAGTAAAGACAATACAATTGATTTTATTTCTGAAAATGATTAAATTAATATAAATTTGAAAAAAAATATTAAGCAGTTAGTTTATGAAAATCAATAATTAAAAATGAATCTTAATTAAGTTTAAAATTATAAATAAATTGAATTAGAAAATGAAAATATGAAGGAAGAAATGAGGAAATAAAAATAAGAAAATATTGAATTATTACAAAAGTTAAAACAAGAAAATACTAAACTAATTTATGAAGTTTAAATAGTTGAAAAATATAAAAAAGATATTAAAATAAGTTAAGAACAATATTAATTAATAAAGGAAAATTTGATTGAAAAATAAAATTTATGTGATAATTTGTATAACTAATTAAAATAATAAGAAGAATAAATCATAGAATTACAAAACAAAAAATAATAAATTGAATAACTGATGAAAAATTCTTAAGCATTAAAAAAAGATAACGAATCAAATAATATTAATATAATTTAATCTTTAAAAGTTGAAATAGAGAATTATAAATAATAAATTGTTACAATTAAATCATTAAAATAAAAAGAAATAGATTCTAAAAATTTTGAGTTAAAGTATATTATTTATTAATATTTTCTAGATTTTTAGTTAACTTATTATATGATTTTAAATAAAAATTCCATGATGGTAAGAGATTAATTTAATAAAATGATAATTAATAAAATTGATATGTTTATATATTTAAACAATAAATATAAAAAAAATAAAATTATTTATAATAAATGAAATATTATAAATTATAAAAATTAAAATTTTAATCAATTATTATTTTCAAATTAATCTTCTAAAAATTTAATAAATCTCTTATTCATTATGTTTTTTTGCTGTTATTTTTTAGTTTTTAATTTAATATAAGCATTTCTTGCTTCAATATAATTTTAATTTTAATCTTCTTAATTAATATTTTGAATAATCATTCTTTCAAATTTTTATACTTAAACAAAATTTAGTAATTTTAATTGTTCTTTATCAAAAATTATCAACTTTATTTTTTCTATTTCTAATCTTAGCAAATAAAGATTTTTGATGTCTAATAATTATTTAACAAAATCAATTTAAAGTTGTTCTTCTTCTTCTTAGTCTTATTATTTTTTAAAATTTTCAACATTTATTTCTAAATTTATATTTTATTTATTTAGATTTTAATCTTATTCAATTATTAATGATTTATTATTTTATTTTTTTTGACATAAAAGATTAAGTTAATTTTATTTAATTTTTTTTTCTTTATGATAAATCTAATTTTATTTATAAAATAAATTAAAAGTATTTTTTTACTCAGTATTTATTGTAATATTAGAAATTTAATTAGTTTTAAAAATATTTATTTATTCACTATTTTATATTTTTATTTATTTTTTTTATATATCTTTAAAATTTTAATCATTTATATTTTAAAATTTATCCTATTATTAAATTAAATTTTAATTAAAATAATTTTATGGATAATTTAATCTAATTAAATGTTAATAATCTATTAATAATTATTTGTTAAAATAATAACTTTAATAAACAAAAGTCAAATATCTTAAGACTAAATTTATTAAATTAAAATAAGTTAATATTTATATGAGAACACTAATTATTTGACTATATTATCTTTTAAAAATTTGAATAGAGCTATTTAATCTAAAAAATGTAGTAAAAAATCTATTTAAAATATTATTTTGATCATAACTTAATTAATCATCAATAATTTCTACATTTTTTTCATAAGATAATTAAACTCCATATACAGTTGATCTTTATTTATAAAATAAGTGATCTATTTCTGTTTATATTTAAATAATATTAATACTAAATGAAATTTAAGCCATATATATAGCAGTTTAAAATTAATCTTTTAAAGCAATCCATTATTATTTATTTTCATCATAAACGGATTTGGGAAATTATCTAAAAAACCACATTAGATTTCTGAATGTATAATCTTTATATTAATATTTTAAAGGATTATCTATTTTATCTAATTAAATTGTTTAGTCTCTTATGTATAATTTTATATATGACATAATAGTTCCGGAATAACTAAAATATTCATCATACCAATCTTTTCTTAATTATAAGTCTAAAGCAAATGATGTTTAATTATTTATATTAATAATACTATCTTTTGGAATACAATAAAGATTTGATATATTTTTATTATTATCTGTTAATATTTTCAATTATTCATCATCTATCCTATCAATTGTACATAATTCAAATTTTACTTTTTCATCAATTTAATTTATTTTGTTTGGAATATTTATATCGGTAGTATATTTTAAATATAAATAAATTTCATAAGCATCATCTTCTTGATAGAATGGTGTTTTATTTCTATCCATATTATTCCAAAAGCTTTCAACAATTATAGGTGAATACTAATTATCTAAAGTTAAATTAAAATTATTAGTATTTCTTGATTCAAAATAAGAACTTAATTAATAATTGCTGGCATATTAACTTCCAAATTAATAAAATTAATATGTAATTAAAAATAATAAACTTAGAAAACTAATAGCAGTGCATATTTATGTAAAAGTAGATTTATAGACCTTTTATCCTGAATAATATTAAGGATTAACGATTCCAAATATATCATATTTTCTTAAAAATCCACTTATGTTTCTTATTATCAAACTCATTTAAATCTTATATATAGTAATTATAATAAAAATATAATTTAAAATAAAAATAATAGAAATTATTAAAATAATAATAATGGATAGTATTAATAATTAAGCTCACTAAGAATTTACACTAATTTCTAAAGATTAATATTTGATTTTAAATCAAAAAATACTTGATGATTTCAATAATAATATTATTGATTGAGAATAAATGATAAAAATGATAGAATAACTAAGTGATAATGTAAAGCAGAAATTAATATAGAACAAAATAATAAATGCTTAATTATCTGAAAATATTGATGTAAATTAATTTATTTTATTAAAGAAACAAATATTTTAATTGGTTGAATAAATAAAGAGATTAAATTAAACAAAATATTAGATAAAAGAATAAATGAGCTTCAAAATGATAAATAATGAGGTATAAAAAAATAAAAACAATTATAAAATATCATAAAGTCCTCATAAACATGAAATTTAATTTTTAGAAATGAATTATAATTTATTATAAAATTTTGATGAATATTTGCTTATGATAGATTAACAATCTTATAAATAATTTATAAATTTTATAAACAAGTAGTAAAAAGATTTAACAAATAATTCCTATAAAGAAATAATAGAATACTTAATATTATAATCATCTAATTAACCTTAAATAAGCTCATTTTTAAAATTTAATACAAATTATATTTAAAAAATTTAAAATATAAACTAATCAGCAATTAATGAGATAGATAATAGTTTAAAAGAAAAAGTAAATAATTTAATTTAAAAATATATCAATGAAAGTATACTGTATAACAAAAAATCTATTACAAAAAAAATGTTCAACATAATAGCAAAAAATATTCACAATCAAAATGTAATAAAATCAATTTTTTAAACAGTAAATAATAATTTATATTAATAAATTAAATCTAATTATTTTTATATAATAAAAATAGGTAATTTAAAATTAGTAAAAGTTGACTAAACATTAGATTAATGAATTTATAGCATAATAGTTTAGTGATGTATAAATAATTTAAAAATTTAGATGTGATATACATTCTAGCTAGTTACTAAAAAACATTTTGGATTTAATGAATTTAGGCCTTAATAAATATCACAATAGTAGTTTAAAATTATCTATAAACTTTATCATTTATAATGAATTTATTTATCAACTCTTAACTTACAATAAAAAAGAATTGAATATGTTTATTTATATTTTTAAGAAAAAATTAAAAGATATTTTGCCGTCCTTTACAGACTAAAATTAATTTTAGAATAGTTTAAACATAATAATAATTGAAATTGTATATTAATTTTTTTATAATTATTTGTAAATTGATATAATTCAATTGATATTTTATCGCTTTGTATTACAAGGTAATAGGGTTTTGATAAAATCATTAATTACAATATTAAGTATTGTTAAAAATTAACTCTCAATAATTAAAAATACTAATTTAAAATTAGTGATGGTTAAGTTTTTTTGTTAAGATATTAATAGTCAATTATTCTGGACTAATTATACTAAAATTAAATTTAAATAAAAAGAGTATAATCTTTTATATGAATAATGCAAATCTAATTAAGATTATAATATTTTATAATGATATATATTTAAATTATATAATAATTTTAAATTTATATTTAGATAAGTATAAAAAGTCAATTTATTTAATTTTATTATGGAGAATTCTATCTTTAGTTTGCTTGTATTTAGTTTCCATATACTTAAAGAATATCTTCGTTTAGTATTTAATCTTAACTATTATTATCATTTATGTCATTATCAATATTATTATCCACATTGTTATCTATATTATTATCCATTATATTATTAATGTTGTTATCATAATTATGATTCATATTATTATTAATATGAATATCGTGATTATTATTGTTATTATGATTTTCCTATTATTTTTTAGGAATTTAAACATCATTATTGTCTGCACCCTCAGAATTTGTAACAGAAATATTATCTTGAGTTCTAATAATTATTAATATATATTAATGATAATAATCCATCTATGAATAATTAAAAATAATGAATAATATAAATGAATATATATAATTAAAAATATGAATAAGAGTGTATTAGATAGTATAATAAGAGAATAATAAATAGTATAATAAATAATATAAATAAGATTATATTAGATAGTATAAGGTATAAGTACTTATTAGAACTTTTAAAAGCACTCCACTTTTTAGTAATATTAAATGAAAAAACAGTCCTTCCAACCTACAACTGTAATTAATTAACAGACAAATCTAATACAAGATCATTTTACAACAAAACAAGAGTCCCAAATTTGCTATCATTATCCTCAAGTATAAACTGACCTTTTAAGAGTTTGATGACTGAGTGACATCGAGAAACACTAATATCTGTAATACGCAAATCATTGTCTTGTCCTCTTCCTATTTTAAGAGACTCTTTATCATTCATTTTAAGAATGTGGATCCCACGGGATTGGTTCTTATCTTTAGATAGGATCTGAAGAAGTAAGTAACCACTGTTTTAAGGTCTTTCTATTTCAATTATGTCGTATTCTCTCTTATTGTGAATTATCGTATCTATTATTATATCATATATCTCATATTTCTTATATTTTAATATCATATTAATATTATATCAATATCATTTTTATATTATATCGATATTATTTTTATATTATATCGATATTATATTAATATATATCAATATTATTATATTAATATTAAATAATCACAAAATAATATGATATGAATTTTATATAAATATAAATAATATTCTAATACCTTAATAATTATATTTGCATATTTCACACTCCAACTATTTCCAATAATAACTCTTAGTATTATTTGAGCTTTTAATAACAACTTTATCATTATTCCACTTTTATAAACACTTAATATGAATATACTTCATTGAGCCGTCACAATCACAACAATTAATCAAAGGATCTTCCAAACTCTCCTATTCTTCAAATAAACAAAACCTACAAATAATCTACTCACTTTCCCTCTCACTCACACTTTTTTCGCTAATTTTCTCATCCTCGTTAGTATTAACTACTTTATTCTCCATTTCTTCATCCTTTCTATTTTAATCAATAATGTTTTATATCTCTTATTACATATTCTATACCACCTATATTTCACATTTTTTAATCTATTATTCACAAATATTATTCTATTATTCATTTATTATATGCTATTATTCATTCATTTTATTTTATTACTACATCTTCTCCTTGTATTATTGATAGTCATGCACCATTTCCTTAACATAAAATCGCATTCTGCCCATCTTAATAAAATCTCCTTCTTGAATCACAAACTATTTCTTTTCTTTGATTTATTTATACGATTTTACAACAATCCAAATATTATCTTCGAAACTGTCCTGTTCGCTGGCTAAAAACTATTGTTCTTACAAGCTTTCATTGGCTAATAATATCACTTTATCTCCATTTTTATCATATATTTGGATTAAAGATTTAAAAGATTAAGATTCTAAATCGTATTAGTTTAAAGGCTTTGATTTCTTTTAAAATTTTATTTCTTGGTTATCTCGATACAAAATACCTCCTTTCACTAAGTTTATTTTTTTCTTTTGAATGTTTTTATTTTCATAGTCATACAGTCCGTGACTATCTCTCATCCATGTAAAACAATTTATTATTCTAAAATCATGTTATTATTTATTACATTTCTAGATTCTATTTCTATGGTTATACAATATTTTAGTTTTTAAAACTTGCACAATTTCCCATTTTTATTATAATTATTAATGTATTAACTTAAAATTATATTGATATTAAGTTGTTAACATTTAAATAATATATTTTTATTATATAAATCATTTTTTATTTATATATTTATTGATAAATCCAATTTTTTTATTTCCAAAATCGAAAATCGTAGGAAACTGTTTTAAAAATAATTATCCTAAAGTAATAATATTTGTTTCAATTTCATCCGGAGTAAAAGAATTAACACACATTTTCTAATTAAATAAGATATTATAAATACTGTATTTTAGTCTTGATATATTTCGAGATATTATTACGGATTTATTATTATTTTTTAGTTTTTATCAAAAATAAAGATTAGTTCAGGTAGATTTTAAATTTCTTGGCATAAATTAATTTTGAAATCAATTAAACTCATTAACTATTTGAAAATATTAACAGGAATATAATTCAAATATGTTCCAGTATCAATCAATAACATACAACCATTTTTACAGACGTTTTGCTTCAACTTTTATTTAAATCTAATTATCTTCATTTTATTTTAATTATAATTAATTTAAATATCATTCAACTTCAAAATCCAACTGACCTCTTCATTAACACTACTTTTATCAACATCAATCCATGTAATATTATTTTCCTTAACATAATTAGGCATTTAACCAAAGGATAACACCCCATCATTTTAATTCAAACTGTAAATGAAAAATTGACTCTATTTCTATAACAATCCTTACAACATAATATTATCAATAACACTATATTTCTATTCTTTCAATTGTTCATCCTTATAATTATCTGGCAAATAACCAAGCCCTACTATTCCATCCCATTTTGATTAAACAAAAGCAGGGATACTAACTTTTTCTCCTACATGAATAAACTGATCTTCAACTTCTAAAATTCCCAATTGAATGTTATCTTAAACTAATTTTCCTTCAGATTTTCCACATATATATTGGATCATACTGCTGTTGCTTAAAATTCTTTTGCTTTTATTTATATCATATAAATGATGATTTTCACAGCTAAGGTCTTTACATTAATTTGACATTATAAAAACATTTGTGCTACCACTATCGAATAATATTTTGTATTTTCTGTTAAGCTTTTTATTATTATTATTTTCATTATTTTATTCCTATCCTATTTATATTACCCCGTAAAATGCAAGAATTCTTCTATCAAAATCTTCTTTAAATGATTTTAATTCTATTTATTAATCCTTTTTTCTAAAATTTGGAAAAAATATGCTATTTTATAATTATTATAATTTTTGAAATATTTTTAATGGAAGATTCTCTTCGATATTTCGTTTTAAAAGAATTGAAAACTAATTAGAAATTGCAAAAATAATGAATAGAATTATAATAATAATATAAATCTTCATTATTAAATATTATTAATATTTAATAAAATTAATATTATTAATAATTATCATGAACAGATTGATAAATTAATATTGCTTAATAAATTAAATTAATTTGATTTTCTAAAATTATTTAATTATTTACTAATATTTTTTATGATAAAATAAAATTTCAATTAATATTAATGGTTTTACATATTTTAAATAAAAAATTTACTCATAAATTTATTGATTTTAGATTAAAATTTTTTATGATTTAGTTTTTATGTAAAATTATAAAAATTCATATTATAAATTTATGTTTTTTATAAATAAAATTAATTTACGTTATTTAAATTATACTTTAAATATTTTATTCTTCTAAAAAATATTTTATATTTAATATTATTTATATAAAACCTTATATTATTATGACCAATAGCAAATTCAAATTAAAATAATTATAATAAAATGAATGGCGGGTAATTTAATAACAATGTTTTAGAAGAAATAAATTAACTAAAAATAAGTTTGAATTTAGACTTAAATACTAAAAATTAAAGCCTATAAATCTATAATACACTAGAAAATTTACAAGAAATATAAACTATAGAAGATATGAAAATAGCTTTGAGATGTGCAATATATATAGCTGCAAAATCTTATTTTGACGATAAAGGTAATTAAAACTTGCGAGATGTTGGAATACATTTAGAATAAGTAATTGATAGTTTTAATCAAAATTATTAAACTAACGATGAACTTATGTAAAATACTAATATATTATAATGTATTATCAATATAAATATTAATAAAATAATTAATTTAAGTTAAGCCTAGTTAATAGAATAATTTTTATTAAAATTAAAAAAATATGTGTTATTATTAAATATTGATGAGAAAATAAAATTTAATATTTAAAAAATAATTTAATTTTACGGATTCTAAAAATCATAATTTAACAAATTTTAAAAATGTTTAAAATAAATTATTAATTTATAAGAAGGAAAAATTGAATAATAAATTTTTGATAATCCTTCTGAAATAAGAAATCTAATTTGGTTAATTTTTATAAACATAAAAAGTAAAAAATCAATAATTATTTTTAAAATTAGAAGAATTTATTTTATCTGAGGATAATTTAGATCCTATATTACATATGAATTTATGGTTATCTGTCATATATTTAGTTTTAAAAGAATAAGATTTAGAAAAATTTAATTTTATAAAATAACACGAGCTTCCCTTAGATTAATAATTAAAAAAATATTGTCTAAATTCTATCAACATTTAAGATTACAATTATTTTGATTAAATACTTAATCAAGTTAATATTCATTTATAAGATGTAATTTTAATAAATTAATTTATTATTTAGCTGATTTAAAATCTAAATATTTGTCAATTTTCTAAAATTACTTAGCCAATAAATTTAATGAAAGTCATTCAAAAATTAAGTTAAAAATATAACAATTATTAATAAATTGATGAAAAAACTTTTTTAAATCTTTCTTAAGATTATGCCCCTTTAAATATCAATTTTACTCCAATAGTAAATCACAATATTAATTTTAACAATTAAAAATAAGAAGTAGCAAGAAGAAAATAAAGTGACAGCATATTGTTAGAACCATTAAATTTTATTCTAAATAAAGTAAATTACAAATTTATTAATAATAAATATTATTTTTAATATATTAAATTTAGGATAAATTAAAAAACTAAAATAATTCATTTTATTTTAACAATGATTTTAATAAAAATTGTTAAGATACTCCACTAGGAAGAGCTATGCAAATGAATAACTGGTTTATACAATTATCATAATAAGGATTAAATAAAGATCGTAAAGGTTATAAAACAGAAATATTAGAATAATTACTAATTAATTAAGAATCTAATTTAATTCTTGCTATTGATCTGTAAATTTAAGAAATTTTAGAAAAATTTATATAGAAGGAATTCATAAAAGAATAGCAGGAATTGAATATATCATGTTTTTTTTTCCACATTTTATAAACAATCATAATTTAAGAAAAAAATATGAAAATAGAAAATTAAAAAATAATACAAATAATATAATAAAGGAATTTTATAAAGAGTATAATAGGTTTATGTTTAGAATGTCATTTTTTCATAAGAAACGAAACGAGAATATCAATTGAAAGCATAATAGAAATACTAGAAATAGAAGCAATAGATTTATGGAGAAATATTGATAGTTTTTATCATCTGGATATAAAAATGCCATAATTAATTTAATAACATATTATTTAAGTGGAAAAACAAATAATCTACAAATTAGTTTGGCTTAATTCCCATTGGATAGATATTTTGAATTAGGAAAATGAGTAAAAAAAACTCAAATAAACTGACAAACAATACTTCTTTAAAAGAATTCTGGAACATTCTAAGTAAGATCTTAACTAACTTTTAAAACATTATAATTATGACATCAGTATTGGGGAAACTTGTTGGTTAATAATAAAATACGTAATTGATTAAAAGTCGTAGTTGTTGAGAAATTAGAATTTCTCACTCATTATTATCTGTTCATTTTTTATTTCTGCTAAATATCACAAACTATAATCCAATCTTGTTGAAATCGTCAGAACTTACAAAACTTTAAATTAAATAACATAACCTATTGTTAACTAAATTATCGATTGTGAATTAAAAGATATAGCTTTATTTTATAATTAGGTGTTTGTTTCAGAATTAAAGTATTTTATTAAAAATTTAAATAAAACTAATGAATAAGAATCTATATAAAAATACTAGTAATTACCTGATTAAAAACATATAATGAATGAAGAAAACAGAAAAAGTCCATTAGGTTAGTGCATTGATAACATGATAAAAATTAATAATAATAATTTAAGTCCGTATGTCAGTTTTTTATATTTCAAAGATAGCAAAGAAGATCAAATAGAAAAGGACACCAACAATTTAATTTAGAATAACATTTTAGAATTAAGCAACCAAATTCAAAAGGATTTATCTAAGACTGATTTTATTATTGATAACAAAGAAAAGAAAGTCAAATGTAATAAAATAGAAATCAGATAAAAAAAGGAAGAATTAAAAGAAGAATAATAATAAATGTAATTATCCATTTAAAAATCTTTTAATTATCTTAACAATTAAAATGATGAAATGTTAACATTATAAAATTTAGATTAATCATTATTAACCCCAGTTAAAGTAACTGATTAAATAAATATTAAGTAATAATTTAACTTCAATATTTAGATTTCAAATCAAATTGGTTAATATTAGATTAAAACTCCAGAGTTTAAAGAGAATTAGAAGAAATTTATTATTGATAGTAATAAATCACTCAATATAAATAATTAATCAGAATTTTCTAATTTTCCTACATAAGATATGTAAAAAAAATGAATATGATTTATTTAATTTTTTTCAATTTTATTTAATATTATTATAAATTCAAAAATTTAATTAAGTTTGAAATTTTCTATATTAATTTTAATTTAATTTTTTTACAGATTCTAATTCGTCTTAACTTGATATAAATGAATTTTCTTAAATAATTTCATTAATTTTGCTATCTAAATACTTTATTTCTAGCTTACTTCTTTTTATTGAATTTGTAAGCTCATTGTAACTTCGTTATTACTTTTATTATATCTTCATATTTTCATTTTTTAATAAATCAAATCTAATCGTATTAAAACTTTAGAATGACAAGTTACTTTAATTTATTTAATATTCCAAATAATCTTTAGAATTTATTAATGACTCATATTAAACTTTTTACTAAATAATAGCATTTATAAAATCATCTTTTAATAATTCTGAAGTTTTTTAAATGTCTAAATTTTTAGGTATATAGTAAGATTTCATTTAGTTAATATGTTCCCAATCAAAACCTTATTTAAAGAAGAATATTAATATATTTAAAATAAATTTATCAATAAATAAAAAATTTAAAAAAATTATGAATATTATTGAATAGAAAATAAATTTATAATTAATAAAGTATTATAAAAATAAAATAACCCTTAAAAAAAGGATGTTTTTTAATAAAACCAATATGATGGTAACCAATTCTTTAAGTAGGATTAGGATTTAAAAAAGAATCTATAAGATCTTTAGCTTCCGGAGTAATCATATCATCTCCATATCCAATATTTAATTGGTCCCATGGAATATTTCTTTTTTGTATGTTTTGGAAAATGCCTTAAATTGTTTCATCATTAAAAGGAGGAATTCCTACAAGAATTTCAAAAAGTATCACTCCTATTGACCACAAATCAATAGCTTTACTATCTAAACCTTTACCTTCTAATATTTCAGGAGCTATATAATCTGGTGTCCCTATAATTCTTATTTTATTTTATAATTATTGATTTGTTTTATTTCCTTTATTTTGTTTTATTAATAACGATTATTTTATTTTTAAGCTTTTATTATCCTTTCAATTATTATATATTTATATATTATATTTTATGTTTATTATATTAAATATTATTATTTATTTTTTATTACAATTTATTTTTATTTTTTCTAAATATATCTAATTTTAAATTATAATTAAATATGTTTTTTTAAATATTACAGAAAATTCTTATTCTAGCTTTAAGTTTTTACATTATTTTTCAATACTTTAATCCATTAAAAGTTCTAAAGAACATTATTTTTCAATGGTGAAGACTTATTATTCAATTTAAGCTATACTTTTACTCTTAAGAAAATTATGTTAGATAAATTCTTATTAATTTTAATTCTTGATTTTAATGTCATCTATAGTGTTACTTATTAATATATTATTTTATTATTTTGAATATTATTAATGAGAAATCAACAATCCCAATTGACTTAATCCAAAATCTGTTAATTTAAGATGGCCATTAGCATCAATTAAAATATTTTGAGGCTTTAAATCTCTATGAATAATTCCTATAGAATGCAAATAATCCACTGCTAAAATTAATTGAGCAATATATAATCAAGCATGATTTTAAGTCAAGACTCCAATTTTTTCTAACAATTTAGATAAATCTCCTCCACAATGATACTCCATCACAAAGCAAAGATTGTCTTAGAAAGTAAAACAAAAATGAGCTTTAGTTACATAATCTCCATTTAATATCTTATATATTTCCTTTTCATTTTAAAATGAAGTGTATTAATTTCTATTTATGTTTTGGGTTAATTTCAATATTTTCATTGCATAATAGTCTTGTGTTTATATTCTTTTGACTAAATATACATTTGCGTAAGCTCCTTTACCTATTATTTTTATAAATTCAAAATCAAATATATTTATTTAATGCTGTTGAGTCTACATTTAGATTAAATTGTTAAAATTAATTACTCTATCTTAAAATTATATCTAATCATTTTCACTTAAAAATAGTACATTTTATGAGCTAATCGTTTTAAAACTATTTTCCTCTTTAAAATTTTATTATTTATTTCATAATTATATATTTTAAAATTAGCTTGATGATAGTTTTTATTGTTATTATATATTTTTAATATCCATTAAACTATTATTTTTTTATTTGCTTTATTAAATTATTTATTCAAATAAATTTGTATTATTTTTAATCTGCTGATACGAACTTAGTTATTTATTTTTACTTGTATTATAAATTTAAGTAAATTAAACTTATTTATCCTATTTTTTAGTATCTAATATTATTAAATTTCTTAATTTGAATATTTTTTTTATCTTTATTTATTTTTCATAAAAATTTTTATGTTAGTTATTTTTTGAAGATTATATTTATTTAATTGATTTTCTAAAAATAAAATTTTGTAATTTAATAAATTAAGAATTTTAAAAATAATTAATATCCTTTAAAAATCTTGAATTTCATTTTTCGATTTCTAAACTAAAATTTCTTTAATTTAATAACAAATTTACTAATTTTATATATTTTATTTTTTTTTTATTTTTGAGTAACTATTTTATTTAATTCAAAATTTATTTGTTATTTTAATTTTCATTAAATAATAATTCTATTTTTTGACTAATAAACAGTCCAGAAATATTTTGCTAATATTTTTTTTTGAAAAATATTTCGTCTTAACTAATAGTCCTTTAAAATTTATCATTTAGCTATTTTTTCAATTTAAAAAAATTAATATTATTAATTATTTAATATAATTATTTTAAATTAATTTTTTAGTTATTTCTTAATAAATATTGGTTTGAAGATTAATATTCTGTTTAATATAAATTTAAATCAAAATCAACAATTTTTTAAATAACCGATTAATTATTTATGTCTATTAATATTGAGGAATATTTCTAATATATAATTTTTTAAATTATTTAATTTTTATTATAATTAATTTAAATTATAATATATAAAAACTTATATTAAAATATATAATAACTGTTATAATAAAATAAATAATTAATATATTACTGTAATAATGTTTCTTAATTATTGATAATATTTAATAATTTTATCATTTGGATATTTTAATTGATAATTAAGCATAAAAACATTAAGTTTATTTAATGAATTAAAAAAAAATTATTTAAATTCTAAAATTAAAAAATTAATATTTTACATATAATAGTAAATTATTCAAATTACAATGGTAAAAAATTATTTATAATTAAATTAAATTCTTAAATAATTTTTCTTTATAAAAAATATTTTTATTTAATTGAAATTATATCTTTTTTTAGCGCAGAAATTTTATTTTAATTTTAATCTTTTTCTTTGAAAAAATTATTTAAGGATTTAATTTATTTAACATTTTAAACGTCTTGTAATATATTATAATTTTTTCAAATTTATTTTTAACTATTAGATTAAATTTAATGAAAACTTTCTAATTTTAAGATTTCAAAATATTATTCAGTTTAACTTTTAACTTCGGTTAAATTATTTTATTCAGTAAAACAATTATTTTAAAATTTTATTTTTTAATTTTAAAATGTATTTAATATTTTTTTTTTATTATTATTATTTTAATTTATTTATGTCTGTATTTTGAATTTTTAAGGATCTAAATATTCTTGCTCATTTAATAAAGAATTATTAGAAATAGATAATTTTCCTTAATTAACTTTAAAATTTTATATAATAGTATTTTTATAATATAGATGAAATTTTATTTTGTAACAGTTTACATTTAAATAAACTTAATTATTATATTTAATAATTTTTTTATTATTCTAAAAATATTTAAGTATATATTTTTATTCCTTGAGATTACCGAGATTCAAAATAATAAAAAATCGGTAAAAATTCAATATATATTATAAAATTTATTAATTTTTAATTATAATTATGTATAATAATAATAATATAAAACAAAATTTACGTTATTTTTTTTGATAAATTTAATTTTATTATATGACTTTATTTTTTTATAAGCTAAGATTTATATTATCTAATTAATTTTTAAAATTTTATTATCTTTTAATATTATTGTACTGACTTTTTCCTTTATTTAGTTATATAATAAAAGATTATTAATTTAGATAATTAAATTGAATTTATTTAAAATATGATTTAAAATTTTATTACAAAATATTAGCTTAATTAAATAATTCTTGTATTTAATTTTATTTTTAAACTAACAACATACATACTTTAGAGTGATTTTTTATATTTAATAATTTGATAATTTTTAAACATATTTTACATTGTATCTAAGTAATGTTATATAGTTACTATTTTTAATAATACCATTATCTTAAATTTAAATAATATTATAATTGTATTTTATAGTATTAGTTTAATTATGCTTTAACATAATTTTAATCCAAATTAAGTGAAAGTTCAAATCCCTTTTAAATAATTAGAATATTTCCAATAATCATTTTTTTTTATACTTTTTATAAAAATTATATTTCATTTTATTTATTAAAATTATTTCAATTTTTTTAATTATATTTACTTTAAATATTAAAAATATTTTACGTATCATTTAATTAATTGAAATTTTTT
>Ga0315908_10000350_pt1 | contig 36946 bp, 48 predicted proteins | sample LakEriMetagenome_12_FD_203520 | JGI IMG/M metagenome (GOLD analysis project Ga0315908, IMG submission 203520) | Freshwater fungal communities from buoy surface, Lake Erie, Ohio, United States - Buoy 4 MA124 | ecosystem: Environmental > Aquatic > Freshwater > Lake > Lake biofilm | place: USA...
GCATGAATCTTGCCCGTGCTCGTGAGGATGGCCCCGCCTCCCCTCCAATTCTCACGAGCCTAAGACCGGGCCAGCGATCTAAAGCGGCTGAGACCCGCAAAGAGCGCCGGACGGGCAAGATCATTTCCCACACACTCCCCACACACAATGCAACTCCGTCCATACCAATCGGAGATCGTCACCGAAGTCCGCAGCCTGCTCAAGCAGGGTAAACGACGCCCGCTCGTGGTGTCGCCCACCGGCTCGGGCAAGACGGTCATGTTCAGCCACATCGCGCACAGTGCTGGCGCAAAAGACAAGCGCGTCTGGATTCTCGTGCACCGGCAAGAGCTGATCGAGCAGACAAGCCGGACCATGCGCGAGTTCGACGTGCCGCATGGCATCATCGCTGCTGGCTGGCCTGTTGATCCGCTGCCACACGTCCAGATCGTGTCCGTCCAGACTGTCGTGCGCCGCGTCTCTGGCCTCGTGCCGCCCGATGTCATCATCGTTGACGAGTGCCACCACGCCGCCGCTGGCACATGGTCGAAGATCCTCGGAGCCTTCCCGAATGCCGTCGTGCTCGGCTTCACGGCCACGCCCGAACGGCTGGATGGCAAAGGGCTGTCTGGCGCTTTCGACGCGATCATTCGCGGTCCAGAAGTTGCGTGGCTGATCGAAAACGGCTTTTTGACTCAGCCGGTTTACTACGCGCCGCCGAACCAGCTCAACCTCGATGGCCTGCATGTTCGCGGTGGCGACTACGCCCGCGACGAGGTGGCTGCCGAGGTGGACAAACCGATGATCACCGGCGACGCCGTTGAGCACTATCGGCGGCTGTGTCCTGGAGCGGCTGCCGTGGCGTTCTGCGCGTCTGTCGCCCACGCTGAGCATGTCGCCCAGGCCTTCGCTGCGGCTGGTTATTCAGCAGCAACCATCGACGGCACACTCGACCGGGTGGAACGTCGCAAGCGCGTGCAAGCGCTCAAGACCGGAGAGCTTCAAGTGCTCACGTCCTGCGAGATCATCTCCGAGGGCTTCGATATTCCTGTCGTCACCGCCGCGATCCTGCTCAGGCCGACAAAATCACTCGGCATGCACCTGCAACAAATCGGCCGCGTGCTTCGAGTGGCTCCGAATAAACCCCGCGCAGTCATCCTCGATCACGTTGGAAACTGTCTGCGGCACGGATTGGCCGAGGAGGTGCGCGAGTGGAGCCTCGAGGGCCGAAAGAAACGCGCAAAGAAGCCCGGTGACGACGAAGACGCGCCACCTGTCCGCCAATGCCCGACGTGCTACGCGTGTCATGTTCCAGCGCCTATCTGCCCAGAGTGCGGGCACGTTTACGAGATCAAAAAGCGCGAGCTGGAGCAAGTGAGTGGAGAGCTTGTCGAGCTGAATGTCCAATGGATGGCAAAGCAGCGGAAGCAAGAGCAGAAGCAGGCCGATAGCTTCGAGTCACTGGTCAAACTCGGGAAATCGCGAGGCTACAAGAACGCCGTTTTTTGGGCCAAGCGCGTTTGGCAGTCACGGCAACAACGTCGCAGCGCATGAACGAAACCACGATCCTTCAACGCATCCGGCTCACTGTCGGGCGTGTCTCAGGACTTCGACTTTTCCGCAACAACTGCGGGCAGGCATGGATGGGCAGAATCATTCGCAGGACTGCCGACACGATCACGATCAAAGATCCGCGCCCGGTGCAATTCGGCCTCAACCCTGGCAGCGCTGACCTCATCGGCTGGCGCACGATCATGATCACGCCTGACATGATCGGCAAAAGCGTCGCCGTATTTGCCAGTATCGAGGTCAAAACCGACAATGGGCGCGTGAAGCCCGAACAGCAAAACTGGTTGGAGCAGGTCGAAAAAGCAGGCGGGCTGGCCGTCATCGCACGATCACCCGAGCAGGCTGCCGAGTTTTTCAAAAATCATTGAAAAAGATCGCTTGCATAAATGCAATGCGGTGGAATGGTAAGGGGTCATCAAGACAAGCCCATCACCAAACACCATCATGAAAACACTTACTCGCAAAAGCCTAGTTCAAAGCCTCAAAGCAGCGCACGCTAAAACCGAAATTCACGAAACTAAAAAGCGCTGGTTAATCGAAGCCTTTATTGATGACCTCTCGGCAGGATTCGATAACATCCACTCAGCCGCTAAAATTCTTCGCGAAAATGGGATCGCAATTTGAAACCACCCAGGGGCGCGACTGTAACGCGCAACACACACACACAACACCGCACCAGCTCATGAAATACAAATTCGCCGAAATCACCGTGAAGACAATCCGCCTGCACGAACAGTCCGCACAGCCCGCCAACAGTCCGGAGCACTTCCGAGAGCTTTGGGAAAAGTACGTCACCGCCTCCGATTGGTATGATCCTGACAAAGAAGCGCTCGTCGTTTTCCTGCTGAACTCTCGCTACAACTGCATCGGCTTCAATCTTGTGAGTCTCGGCGGCTTGACTGAAACGAGCGCCCATCCTCGCGAAATTTTACGGCCTGCCATTGCTGCCGCCGCGCACAGCATCGCGATTGCTCACAATCACCCTTCCGGAGATCCTACTCCATCCGACGCTGACCGCCGCGTCACTCGCAGGCAACGCGAGGCCTGCGAGACGATGGGCATTCCGCTTCTCGACCACGTTGTCATCGGCAACGGCACACATTTTTCATTCCGTGAACACGGGATGCTCTAACCAAACGAGGGCCGCGTGATGAGCGCGGCCCTCAATTTCCCGCACAATCCACACACCTGACCTTGCCGAGCACACCCGAATCGGCAGCCTATCCCCTCCCATGATCGACTTCCCCGCTATCGCTCAAGCCGCGCTCGACCGCGCTGACACCCTCGTTCCTCAATGGCTGCCCGGTGGTCGCAAAAACGGCCACGAATGGCTCGTTGGCGACCTCTCAGGCAACAAAGGCGAGTCCACCTCGATCAACCTCCGAACCGGCGCATGGGCTGACTTCGCAGGCGATGCTAAAGGCGGCGACCTGATCGCTCTCTACGCAGCCATCCACCGAGTCGAGCAGCTTGAAGCAGCCAAGGCCATCGCCGAACAGCTCGGCATGCCACCGGAGCAGAAAGCCGCACCGACGAAGCGCAAAGGCCAGCAATGGACGCAGGTCATCCCGGCTCCTGACAATGTGCCAACGCCGACGATGCGCCATTTTCACTACGGGCTTCCGTCTGCATCCTGGCACTATCGCGACGCCGAGGGCAGGACCATCGGCTATATCGCGAGGTACACAAAGACCGAGGGCGGCAAAGAGGTGATGCCGCTCACGTGGGCGCGGAACGTCGAGACAAAGGAGGAAACGTGGAAGTTCCTGTCGTTCCTCAAGCCTCGCCCCCTGTATGGCCTGCCCGAGCTGGCTGCCGCTTCACCCGACACACGGCTCGTCATCGTCGAAGGCGAGAAGTGTGCGGATGCGCTGCGGCAATTCGGGGCGATGGTCATGACATGGCCGGGCGGATCAAAAGCCGTCCATCATACCGACTGGACGCCGATCACGGGCCGCAAGGTGACCATCTGGCCGGACAACGACGAACCGGGCTTCAAGGCTGCCCGTGAGATCGCGACCACGCTGCACAGCCAAAACTGCGAGGTCCGAATCATTACGACGCCGGACAGCAAGCCCGATGGGTGGGATTGCGCCGACGCCATCGACGAGGGATTTACCAAGGAACAGCTCGCCGATCTGTTCAAGGCCGCTACGATCTACCAGCCCAGGCAGGAACCGGAGCAGGCACCGCCGCATGATGAGGCGCCACCCTCGCGTGGCCTCGAAGATCCTGCCGAACCGGAGGACGAATGGCCTTTTCGTATGCTCGGGCAGGACATGGGCACGTTCTTTTATCTCAGCCACGCAAGCCGCCAAGTCGTCGAACTGAATGCACGCGGGCACAACAAGATCGACCTGTTACAGCTCGCACCGCTCGATTGGTGGTCGCGCATGTATCCGGGCAAAGACTCGGACGATGCAGGAAGCGTCAACTGGATGTTCGCGGCCAATTCGCTGATGCAGCAATCGCTGCGCCGAGTTTTCGACCCGGCTGACATCCGAGGCCGTGGCTCCTGGCTCGACAATGGCGTGGTTGTATATCACGCGGGCGACTGCCTGATGGTTCGCAACATGCCGCATGCACTTTCGAGCTGGCAGTCGGACTACGTTTATCAGCGAGCAAAGCGGATCAAGGTCGACCCGGTGCCCGCTGCTACCGCTCGTGAAGCCTCACGCCTGATCGAGCTGACGAAATGCCTGAACCTTAAAAACCCCATCGACCACTTGCTGATGGCTGGCTGGCTTGTCTGCGCTCCTATCTGCGGCGTGTTGGATTGGAGGCCGCACATCTGGATCACCGGCCCTTCCGGCTCGGGCAAAACGTGGCTCATCGAGCGGATCATCCGGCCACTGCTCGGCAACATGGCGCTTTACGTCCAGTCCAACACGACCGAGGCAGGCATCCGGCAATCACTTGGCTGCGATGCCCTGCCGGTATTGTTCGACGAGGCCGAAACCGAGAACCAGCGCGACTTACAGCGCTTCCAGCAGATCCTGATTCTGGCGAGGCAGGCCAGCCGCGACAGTGGCGGGCGCATCGTCAAAGGCACGGCAGGAGGGACTGCTCAGGCATTCCATATCCGGTCGAGCTTCTGTTTCAGCTCCATCGGAGTCGCAGCGACCCAGCGAGCCGACCTCAGCCGCATCACGGCCTTGGAGCTTTTCAAAAGGCATGGCGACGACGCAGCTCAGCAATGGGACGCGCTCCTGGCAAACTGGGAAGGCACTGCGGCAAGCCTCGACTGGTGCTCGGCAATCCGCAGCCGGTCGATTGAGCTGGCCGAAACCATTGCCGCAAACTCCCACACCTTCGCCACCGCATGCACTCGGCACCTTGGTGCCCAGCGCGACGGTGACCAGATCGGGGCGCTCCTGGCCGGCGCTTTTGCCCTGACATCGGGCCGGAAGATCACCGCCGAGCAGGCCGCTGAATGGTGCGCGAAACAGGACTGGAGCACATTCGCCCAGAACGAGAGCGACATGGACGAGCGCCAATGCCTCGCCTGCCTGCTGTCCGGGCTGGTCGAGCATGAGGACAGCGGGCGGCGTGTCAGGCGGTCTATTGGTGAAATCATCACGTTTGCGCTCGATCACAAGAGGCCCGACCATGAGCGCAAGGCAGCCCGCGAGACCCTGGAGCGGCACGGGGTAGGCATCCGCCGCGACGGAATCGACGTGTCAAACAGCCTGTCGGAATTGAAGCGGATCTTCGCCGACACGACGTTCGCGGGCAAGTGGTCTGACCAACTCAAGCGGCTGGATGGCGCAAAAGCTGTCGCAGCCTCGCATTTTAATCGAGCGCAGACACGAGCTGTCCGCCTGCCGATGAGCATGTTCGAGGACGTGCTGGCGGTGTAATTTTTCAAAAGATAATAAAAAAGGACGTTGCAAGTATGCAATGCGGCTCTAATCTTGTGGGGCCATCCTCATGAACACCGCACCCACCGCCACCACCGCCCTCCATCCATTTTTTGAAACCCTCGGCCCCGGCCCTTATCGCTTCGTCGGCTGCTACGACCTCGGAGCCGCCATGGACTCGACCAGCGCAGCCAACTTTGGCAACATGACTGGCTGGGTGCGCGACGCCCCAAGGCTCAAAGCCGGACTTGGCACCTGTGCACACTGTGGCACGGCGATTATGAACATCTGCATCGTGCGCGTCGGCAATGGCGACCTTTATGGCGTTGGCGAAGACTGCGTCGAAAAATGCAGCCAAGGCGGACTTTGGAAAGGTGCCAAAGCCGCGCTCGCTGCCCGACGCAACGCAATGGCCCGCGCCCGCAAAGAGGCCAAGCGAGCTGCCCAATGGGAAGCCGACCGCCCTGCCCGGGAAAAGGCCATTGCCGAAGCAAACGCCGCGCAAGCGCTGGTTCTCGCCGCCCGCAAAACTGAGCGCCTTGCCCGATTCGAACTCGGCATCCTGACCTCCCTGGTCGATCACATCACCCTCGACTCCTGGCGCACACATTACGCCGCAGAGGCTCATCACACCTACGGCCAGCAAGACGCCCGCTTCAGCCCTCCCTGCGACTTCAGCAACTTTTACCAAAGCCTCGCCATCCAACTCATCGAGCGCGGCTCTCTCAGCCCCAGGCAGGCCGAATACGCCGCACAAGCCGCACTTGGCCGTCGCACCGCAAAAAACGCCGAAGCCTTCGACAATCTCAAAAACTCCCTCACCTAGCCGACCTGCCGCCAAACACCAACCGCCAAGCCCGCCCGGTAATCCTGGCGGGCTTTTGTTTGCAAAGTTTTTTGCCGTCACTTTGCCGACCTGCAAAGCGCATAAACCTTTGATTATCAATGACTTGGAGATGGTGCTTTGCAACTTTGCGCCAAAATCGGAGCGCAAGATATATAGAGGCGCTTCGCGTGTGCGTGCGTGCGCGTGTGCGCGTGTGCGGGCGGGCGTGTGTATGTATTATATTATTCTGCAAAGTTGCAAAGTAAGTAAGTAAAGGGGGCTGGAACCCTTGATTTATAAAGCCTCCAGCGCTTTGCGCTGTTTTTTGCAGGGCTGCAAAGCTGCAAAGTTGCCAGATTGTGACGCAACTGCCTTGCACGCGCTCTACGGCATGGCACCCTTGTGGCCATGCGAATCCCACCAAACGTCCGCAGTGTCGCCGAGGTGATCGGCATGGATGCAGCCGTCAGGCTCATCGGGCAGTCCTACCCAAACCGCCAGATCTACGTTCCAGCCCGAGAACACCCAGGGCATCGGCTCTCATCGGTGCTGGCACCTCACGAGCTAACGGCGCTGCAACGGACGTTTGGCGGCGAGCTGCTGACATACCCGTCGGCGCGAGGTATCAAGCGCAGGATCAAGGCCGAGCGTAAAGCCCAAGCAATCCGCGAGGACATCGGCAATGGGCTGGCAACCATCGAGATCGCTGCCAAGCATGGCGTGTCCGACAGCTACGTCCGCCGCATCCGCTCGCGTGGCACGACGTCGAGCGGCTGGCGACGACCTGCGAAATGTGATTCTCAAACCTGAGAGTGCCGCGCCCCCCTCCCCCCCCCCATTAGGTTCTTCCGAGGGGGTGGGCCTGAGGGTAAGCAAAGGACCGCATGAAAATTGTAGATCTCAGTTGAAATGTGGCGCTTTACTTTGCAAACGTGCAAACACCTATGACGCCCCACCTTCCTGAATCTCTGGAACGCTTGCCGCTCGACCGGCTCATTCCATACGCTAACAATAGCCGGACGCACAGCAAGGAGCAGGTGGCACAGATCGCCTCCAGCATTCGCGAGTTTGGTTTCACCAACCCAATCTTAATCGACGAGGCCGACGGCATCATTGCCGGTCATGGCCGCGTGCTAGCAGCTCGCAAGCTCGGCCTGGAAGAGGTGCCGTGCATCCGGCTTGGGCATCTCACTGAGACACAGCGCAAAGCCTATGTCATCGCCGACAATAAACTGGCGCTGAACGCTGGCTGGGATGAGCAGCTTTTAGCCGTTGAGCTTTCATCATTGCGAGAGGTCGGTTTTGACCTTGGGATCATGGGTTTTGATGCCGAATCAATCGAGGCAGCACTTAATCCTGATGAGCCTAAAACTGACGGGCTGTCTGACAACTACACTCACAAGGTTGATGCGCCGGTTTATGAGCCGAAAGGAGAAAAGCCGCCAGTCAATGAACTGCTTGACCGGTCACGAGCCGATGAGTTGCTGAATGAGATCAACAAAGCTCAACTGCCGGATGAGGTGGCGGCATTCCTGAAAGCTGCCGCGGCACGCCACACGGTTTTTAACTTCGAGAAGATCGCCGAGTTTTATTGTCACGCAGACAAGAAAACTCAGGAGTTGATGGAAAACTCCGCGTTGATCATCATCGACTTCAAGAAAGCGATGCAGCTCGGATATGTGAAGCTGAAGGATGAGATTGCTGGCGCTCTTGGAGCCGAGGAACCAGATGAAGACACCAACGCTGATGAATAATTTCTGCACGTTCATCATTAGCCACGGGCGACCTGATAAAGTTGTCACGCTTAAAACTCTCAAGCGCTGCGGCTACACAGGGCCGCTGTTCATCGTCTGCGATAATGAGGACAAAACTGTCGAGCAGTATCGGGCAAACTTTGGCGCTGAGATGGTGCTCGTTTTTGACAAGCTGCATTATTCCTCGCTCGTTGACAACTGCGACAACTTCCAGAATCGACGCACGACAACTCACGCACGAAACTCCTGCTTTGACTTTGCAGCTCAGCTTGGCTTTGAGTATTTCCTTGTCCTGGATGACGATTACACAGATTTCCGGTTCACTTTTGGCACTGATGGAAATTTCCTGAGGCGCAAAATCAAGAAGCTCGATCCTGTTTTTGAAATCATGCGCCACTTTCTCGATTATGATGAACGCATTGATTCTGTTTGCATGATGCAAACAGGTGACATGATCGGAGGCGAAAAATCGACACAATGGCGAAGGCAGTCATTTCCGTGGAAAAACAGAAAAGCCATGAACTCGTTTTTCTGCAAGACTTCGCGCCGGTTTTGGTTTTTTAGCCGCCTAAATGAGGATGTGAACACATACCTTTCGCTCGGTCATCGTGGTCGGCTGTTTTTTACAATGCCCGAGGTTTACCTGCAACAGGCCCAGACTCAAGCAACCACTGGCGGCATGTCCGAGGCCTATCTGGCTGGAGGCACCTACGTCAAATCATTCTATACGGTGATGACCTGCCCATCGTTTGCAGTGGCTACAGTAACGGCATCCATGAAACGACTGCATCACAAAATCAAATGGAACAATGCCGTGCCGAAAATCCTCGACTCTAGCCACAAAAAATGAGCCGACCTGCCGAAAGCCCGAGCGTCGAAGTCGGCACGCTTGCCAAACTTTTCAACCTCACTGCAGTCCGCATTCACCAACTCGTGGCCGACGGCGTGGTCATCCGCGTGGCTCGTGGCAAGTATGACCTGTGGCAATCAATCCGAAATTACATCAAGTATCTGCAAGAGCGAAAGGTGAACCAGTGGAGCAGCGCCGGAGAAGCTGACAACCCCGGGGACTATGAAGCCCACCGTGCACGCCTTACAAAAGCCAAAGCCGATATTGCCGAGCTTGATGCGGACCTCAAAAAAGGCACCGCTCACGATGCCGAAGCTGTCGCCGCCGTCTGGGCTGACATGATTGGCAACGCACGCGCCAAGCTGCTCAGCCTGCCGACCACGCTAGCCTCTCAGCTCGAAGGCATGACAATTCAGGAGCGGAAAGAAGCCATTCAGCACGGCGTCAACGAAGCCTTGAAAGAGCTGGCGGACTACTCGCCTGAGAGCGTCACAAAGCAATACGTCGCCACTCAAAGCGATGAACCGCAGGAGATCGAACCAGAGGACGACGATGAAGCCACTGAATGACGCCTGCACTTGCCAGCCTCTTCAAAGACATCTCGCGCCAGTGGGAACCTCCACCGAAGTGGACGGTTTCGCAGTGGGCTGACGCCAAGCGCATCCTGTCGAGCGAAGCCAGCGCCGAGCCTGGCAAGTGGAAAACCAGCCGCTCTGAGTTTCAGCGCGGCATCATGGACGCGCTTTCAGATCCGTTGATTGAGAAAGTGGTCTGCATGAAGTCGTCGCAGATCGGCTGGACCGAGATCCTCAACAACACAATCGGCTATTACATCGACTACGATCCGTGCCCGATGCTGATGCTCCAGCCGACTGAGGACATGGCCGAGGCATGGAGCGAGGACCGATTCTCGCCGATGGTCCGCGACACGCCTGCCATTGCCGCGAAGATCCAGAACAAAGTCAGATCGACCAAGTCCAAAAAGCTGCACAAGATGTTCAGGGGCGGGCACCTTGCCATTGTTGGCGTCAATGCACCGTCGAAGCTCGCCAGCCGTCCGATTCGTGTTGTGCTGGCGGATGAGGTCGACCGCTACCCTGCCAGCTCCGGCAAGGAAGGCGACCCGCTCTTGCTGGCCGAGCGCCGAACAGAGACGTTCTGGAATCGAAAGATTCTTCTGGGCGGCACACCCGTCTGGAAGGATCAAAGCCGCACCGAGCAAGAATTCCAGCTTTCCGACCAGCGCTACTACTACATCCCATGCCCGCACTGTGGAGAAGCTCACACGCTGCAATGGTCGAATGTGAGATGGGGGCCGGACTCACCGGCAAAGAACGACCCAAAGAAAGCGCTGTGGATATGCCCGCACTGCGACGGCTATTATACCGACGCGCAGAAGAACGCAGCCGTGCGCCGTGGGAACTGGCAAGCGCACGCGCCATTCAGGGGCACCGCAGGCTTCCATATCTGGGCAGGCTATTCACCGTGGAGACCGATTGCCGACCGCGTGAAGGCGTTCCTCGAAGCGAAGAAAGACCCCGAGCAAATGAAGGTCTTTGTGAACACCATCCTCGGCGAGACTTGGGATGGTGGCGGCGAAGATATCACGGTCGAAGACCTGATGAACAGGCCGCGCTTTGAGCAGGACGCTCACGACGTGCCACGGCAGGGGCTGATCCTAACCGCTGGCGTGGACGTGCAGCCGGACCGCCTCGAGATCGAGGTTGTGGCATGGGGTGCCGGTGAACAGAGCTGGTCGATTGACTATCAGATCATCTACGGCGACCCAGACCTGCCGGAGGAACAGGCAGGCTCACCATGGAGTGAGCTGACCGGCTACCTGCGGAAACTCTGGCGGCATGAGCAGGGCGTCGAGATCGGTATCACGCGCACCTGTATTGACTCAGGCGGGCACAATACGCAGGCTGTCTATGGCTACGCCAAGCGGCACAAGTTCTCCGGCGTGTTTGCCATCAAGGGCCGAGGTGGCGCTGGCCTGCCGGTCATCGGGGCACCGAATCGCCGCCGCTCCGGCAAGGTCAAAAGGCCGGTGGACGTGTTCATCGTTGGAGTCGATAACGCGAAGATGACTCTGAGGAACCGGCTGAAGCTCGACTCTCCTGGCGCTGGATATTGTCATTTCCCTGCCAGCCGTGAAGCCGAATGGTTCCGGCAGCTCGTGGCCGAGAAGCTGATGACCCGATATGTCAAAGGCTTTGCCGTGCGTGAGTGGCAGAAGTCCAACGGCGTGCGAAACGAGGCGCTCGACTGCCGCGTCTATGCATTCGCGGCGCTCGTGATGCAGCCACCGCAGTTCGAAAAACTGGCCTTCCGCATGAAAAAGAAAACGCAACCGATGCAGATCGAGAAACCGAAGCCCGTTGAGCCTGCCGTCGATACGGAACCAACCGCACAAGACGCACCGGAGGCAGGGCCACAAACTGAACCACAGCGCGAAAGGCCGTCAAAGCCTCGTCGCCGCTCATCATTCGTGCAATCATGGCGACTCTAACAAAAGGCGAGACTTTGACCATCATCGAAACTGTCGCCGATGCGACGGCGGTCGAACTGCGCTATGGCGGCCCGAAGACTGGCACGGCTTCGATGACCGCCAGCGGCAACGAGTGGACGGTCAACCTCGACACTGCAAGCCTGAACGCTGGCGAGTATGCCGCCGAAGTCTGGGCGACCTTCACGGGCAACGTGAAGCGCATCGTTACTCGGCACTCGTTCACGATCCGCGCCGCCCTGGCAGCCGGTGACATCCGCAGCCAAGCTCGGAAATCGCTCGAAGCCATCGACGCAATGCTCGCCGGTCAGGCAGTCGAAGGCGTGCGCCGCTACAAGATCAACAATCGCGAACTGGAACGATACAGCGTGGCCGAGCTATTGCAGATTCGCAGTCATTTTGCCGCCGAAGTGCAGCGCGAAGAACGCAAAAACAAAGGCATCGCAGGCCTCGGGCCGCGAATCGCCGTTCGATTCTGAGATCATGGGCCTATTTTCATCTCTTTTCCGCAAGCAAGCCGAGCACAAACCAGCTCGGCGTTTGGCAGGGCACATCATCAAGCCGAAGTCTGGCGCCATGAACGTCGGCGAACGCCATTTTGCGGACGCAGCCAGCAACAACCGCCTGACCGCCTCGTGGGCCGTCACACCGACCACCGTTGACGCTTACATCTACCAGCACTGGAACAGCCTCGTGGCTCGCTCACGCGACCAAGCCGAGAAGTCTGACCATGCTCGTAAATTCCTCCAACTCTGCCGCGACAACATCGCCGGTCCGAATGGCTTTAATCTGCAATCGCAGGTAAAAGACCCCTCAGGCAAAGCTGACTCAATCGCAAGCGATGCCATCGAAAACGCGTGGCATGAATTCAGCAAGCGCGGCGTTTATGAGATCACCCGCAGCATGAGCCGTCCCGATGTGGAGCGCCTAGTCGTGACCACTGTGGCGCGTGACGGCGAATGCTTTGCAATCAAGCGCCGGTCGAAGAACCTGCCGCATGGCATCGCAATTCAGCTCGTTGATCCGGTCGGACTTGACCCCACCCACTTCGAGACGCTGAACAACGGCAACCGCGTCAAGCACGGCATCGAGTTTAACTCCGATGAACAGCCTGTGGCCTACTGGTTCCGCGACTGGGACGAGCGCCAAGTCGGCTATGTGCTCGGCACCGGCAAGAAATATCAGCGCATTGCCGCAGAGGATGTCATTCACGTTTTTGTCGTGGAGTGCATCGGTCAGAAACGTGGCCTTCCGTGGACTCGGACGGCACTTTTTCGTATGCGGAACCTGGCCGCGTTTGAGGACGCTGCAATCATCAATGCCCGAATCGGCGCGTCGAAGATGGGCTTCTTCAAAGACACTGACGCAGATCCTGACGACACCGACGACTTGCCAATGGATGCCGAGCCGGGCGTCTTTGAGAACATCGGCAGCCGAGAGTTTCAACAGTGGAATCCTCAGTTTCCAGAGCAGTCGATTGAAGCATTCACTCGCTCCTGCCTGCGCTCCATCGCCGTAGGCCTTGGCGTGAGCTACAACAACCTCGCTGGTGACCTCACAAGCGTGAACTTTTCCAGCATCCGACAGGGCGCACTCGACGAGCGCGAAGTCTGGAAGGGGCTGCAACAGTTTTTCATTTCCGCATGGTGCGAACAGCTCTATCCTGAGTGGCTACAAATGGCGCTCCTGATGGAGAAAATCCGCGTGCCAACGAAAGCCGGTGGCTCTGGTGCGCTGCCGTTCATCAAGCTCGACAAGTACAAGCAGGCCGCATTCACCGGACGGCGCTGGAGCTGGATCGACCCGAAAACCGAGGTCGAAGCCAATGCCATCGCCATCGGTCAAAAACTTGTCAGCCGCTCCGAGATCATCCGTCAAATGGGTGGAGATCCTGACGACGTGTGGGCCGAATGCCAGCGCGAAGAAGAGGCGCTCGATGCGCTTGGCCTCGTGCCTGACCTATTGCCGGGAAGCCCTCCGCAACCAACCGCACAAGACGCTAGCACTGCGGCTGAATAACTTTCCGTCATGCGTAAACGTCTATTCCACCGCGACATTGGTAAGTTGCCCGAGGGCTTTGAACCTGGGGCCGCTGGTCATCGCGTCATGTCCGTTGAGAACGTGGACAAAGACAAGCGCACCATTGAACTGTCGTTTTCCAGCGACATCGAAGTAAAGCGCTACGGCATGATCGAAGTGCTCGATCACTCGGCCGGCGCTGTCGATCTTTCCCGCCTGAACAATGGCGGACCACTACTTTTCAACCATGACCTCGACGAGGTGCTTGGAGTCATCGAACGGGCTTGGCTCGACGGAACCGGCAAAGGAAGGGCGTTGGTTCGCTTTTCCAAGCGCGAGGACGCCGAGGAAGTCTGGCAAGATATTCAGGACGGAATCCTGAAAAACGTGTCCGTTGGCTACCGCATCAACGAGATCAAGCTGAAAGAAACCCGCGACGACGGGAATGATGTTTATCTGGTAACCAAGTGGGAGCCATACGAAATCAGCATCGTCTCAGCACCCGCCGATTCGTCTGTTGGCGTGGGCCGAATCATCAACCCAACTCAGACACGAAAAAACAATCTTATGAACAAAGAGCAAATGATCGCATGGCTTGCCGCTCGCGGCATCCAAACCTCCGCAGAAATCACTGACGCCGAACTCGTTCGGATGGTCACCGAATACAAGCCCGCCGCGCCTTCTCAGCGCAGCATTCAGGTCGGCGAAGACAACAGCGACGCTGTGAAAACTGAACGCAAACGCATGGCCGACATCATGACGGCTGGCAAACAGTTCAAGCTCGCCGAGCTTGCTGAACGCCATGTCACCGAGGGCAAGTCTCTCGATGAATTCCGCGCTGCCGCCCTTGAGGAAATCAGCAAGCGTGGCGCTGCCTTCAAGGAGTCCAACACTCCGATTGGTCTGAACGACAAAGAAGCGCGTTCTTTCAGCTTTGTGAAGCTGATCCGCTCGCTTTGCGACCCTCAGAACAAAGGTCTTCGTGAAGACGCAGCCTTCGAGCTGGACGTTTGCGAAGCTGCCCGCTCTCACCGCAAGAGCGCTCGTGGCACCGTCATCCCCGTGGACATCCTTCGCAGCCCGCTCTCTCACGAAGCTCGCCGCGACATCGTGTCCATCAAGACCGGCAGTGGCTACACTGGCACCGGTGGCGAGACCGTCCAGACGACGCTGCTTGCCAGCTCCTACTTCGAGCTGCTCCGCAACAAGACCAGCATCATGCGCCTAGGCACAATCCTCGGCGGACTCGTGGGCGACCTCGACATCCCGAAACAGCTCACCAACAGCGCCAACGCTGGCTGGATCGGTGAAGACGAGAGCGCACCACAGCGCGACATGACCTTTGGTCAGATCAGCCTCTCGCCGAAGACTGTTGCCGCTCATGGCGCTGTCACTCGCAAGATGCTGATGCAGTCCAGCCTCGACGTCGAAGCACTCCTTCGCCGCGACTTGGCTGCCTGCATGGGCCAGGCCATCGACCTCGCTGGCTACTATGGTGACGGCACCGGCAATGCGCCAATCGGCATCAAGAATACCAGCGGCATCCAGTTCGTCGGCTTTGCCGGTGCAAACCCAACCTGGGCCGAGCTGGTGTCGATGGAAACGGAAGTCGAAGCCGACAACCTTGATCTTGCCACTAGCCGCTACGTGCACAACGCACGCATGAAGGGCTACTTCAAGACCACGAAGCGCTTCTCCAGTGACTCGACCTCGATGATCATCTGGGAAGGCAACGGCGTGAACGGTTACGACTCCGAAGTCACCAACCAGATCGCCAACGGCGACGTGTTCTTTGGCGACTTCTCCGAGTTGCTCATCGGCATGTGGGGCGGCCTCGACATCATCGTTGATCCTTACACGCAGTCCACCAAGGGCCGCGTGATTGTGAGCAACTTCCAGGATGTGGACTTCGAAGTCCGTCGCGCTGCCGCCTTTAGCTACGGCGTGCTCGACTAATTCGACGGACGCCCCAGTTAGGTGACTGGGGCGTTTCTTTTCTAAAACCAGAACTAGAAACAAAGCCATGACCCGAATGAAAATCACTCTGACATCCAACGTGTTGATTGAAGGCAAGCCAACGAAAGCAGGAGCAACCGTCGAGGTTGATCGTCCTGTCGCTCTTGACTTGCTCGCTCGCAAGCGTGCTGTCGAAGTCGCTCCTGTCGCTCCTGTCGCTCTTGCTGCCGAGGTTGAAAAGACCAAGGAAGCAAAAAAGGACGACGTCAACAAGAAGTAATTCAACGAGTCCGCCGCGCTCGCAATTCGTGGGCGCGGCGTGACTTTTTCAGGCTATGAGCTGCAGCTGTAAGATCTTCAACACCGAGGCCACCATTGGCAGCACGTTTGTTTTGCAGCTCCGGCTGAAAGACGATGCTGGCGAGGTTATTGACATTACAGGCTATCGCGTAGCCATGACCGCGAGGTCGAAGAGCGGCTCGATCTTATTCACTGCCGACAGCATCGGAGTGTCACCGGCCATCGAACTGGATGCCGAGGACGGCGCATTGATTGCCGTGCTCATTCCCGAAGCTACCGTTGCACAGGTGGCCGACTTTGACGTTCTAATTTCACAGGCTGGCGTCATCACGCCGATCATTCGCGGCACGATCAACCTACTTCCGCAAATCACCGACCTGACACCATGATCGTTGACATCATCAAACGCACCGCATTGGTCGAAGTCAAGATTGGCCCCATCGGTCAAACAGGTCCACAAGGTCCAGGAGGCTCAGCAGGCCCACAAGGCCCGCAAGGTTCGCAAGGTCCACAGGGGCCGCAAGGGCCGCAGGGTCCAATAGGCAACGATGGGCCTCAAGGCCCAGAAGGTCCGCAGGGACCAGCCGGTGCTGATGGGGTCGGTGGCGGCATCCCGATTGACTTCGAGAATGGCTCCTTCATCGACGCTGGAGATCCAAGCTACGGCAGCCTCGGCTCTGGAGGCGGCATCGAGCAGGTCTGCTCGATTGATTATCGTCAACGCTGGGAGGGTGGAAGGCTTTGGTTCTTTGATCAAAGTGGCGCAGGTGTCCGCGAGGTTCGCATGAACTTTGGTGTACCAAGCGTCAACGATGATGACCGAGCCTCGATGCGTTTCCGTGTTGGCTCACGCTGGGTGCATGAGGACGGCCGTGAGTGGGTTTGCAGCGATGCTACCGAAGGTGCTGCGGTTTGGGAGTTGCAAGACAACCAAGGCCCACAGGGTCCGGAAGGTCCAACGGGACCGGAAGGCCCGCAGGGTCCACAAGGCCCACAAGGTCCACAGGGACCGGCTGGGAGCGATGCGTCAATGATTGGCCCGCAGGGACCAGAAGGCCCACAGGGCCCACAAGGTCCAACGGGGCCGGAAGGTCCGCAGGGTCCACAAGGACCGCAAGGTGAGCCAGGCGCAACTGGCAATGAAGGACCGCAAGGGCCAGCGGGAAGCGGCGGAACACCTGGAGGTGTTGACACTGAGTTGCAATTCAACAACTCAGGAGCCTTCGGAGGTGCGGATATTCGTTGGGTTGATCCATATTTGGAGATGCCAATTGATGGAACCGTTGCGACAAGGGCAAAAATAGGGATGCAATCTGGTGCTGATAACGGCGCTTTCACAGCTAATGCTGGAAATTTACTAACATACGGTGGCGACGGTGGACCAACACCACAAGGTCCAGGAGGTGGGTCTGGCGGATTTGGTGGAGAAATCCGAACCAATGGCGGAAACGGTTTTACAAGTGGCGATCCTGGGGGTGACTACGGCGGAGGTAATGGTGGTTACATTCACACATATGGAGGAGACGCAACAGATGGATTAAATGGTAATCCAGGTGGCTATATTAATACGAGCAACGGCGGCGGAAATATTGATACCAGCAATAATGGAGGTTCAATTATAACAACAGGCACAGGTTCAATTGGGTTTGGTGCACCAACGACTCGCACAACTCTCAACGGAACAGCCACATCAAACCAAACCATATCTCTACCAGACGCCTCTGGAACTTTACTCTTACAGAATGGCGCACTTGGAACTCCATCTAGTGGAACACTTACGAATTGCACGGGCCTACCTGTTGCTGGAATCACAGCTTCAACCTCCACGGCGTTGGGAGTCGGAAGTCTAAATATTGGTCATGCCTCTGACACGACTCTCGCCCGTAGCTCGGCTGGCAATTTAACCATTGAAGGAAATCTCATTTATCGAGCAGGTGGCAGCTTTGTTGGTATGCCATTTGAGTATTCAGCAGCAGTTTCAGACGAAACTACCGCACTTACCGCAGGAACCACAAAGCTAACTTTTCGCATGCCCTGCGCGATGACGGTTACGTCTGTGCGGGCAAGTGTTGGCACTGCGCCCACGGGATCAACGTTGATCGTGGACATCAACGAAAACGGAACCTCCATCCTGAGCACCAAGCTCTCCATCGACGTCACAGAAAAAACCAGCACCACAGCAGCCGTTCCAGCAGTAATATCAGACTCAGCATTGGCGGACGATTCAGAGATCACTATCGACATCGACCAGATCGGCAGCACCATCGCTGGCGCTGGGTTGAAGGTAACCATTATCGGAACTCGCGCATGAACCTCGTAAATTCCTTCCAGTATTCTGTGGCTGTTTCCACCAGTTACTCGAATCCTGGTGGCTCAGGCAATCGCACCAGCGGCATCCCGACAATAACCCAGTCGGGCGCGAGCAACCCGATGAATGCCTCAGTGAATTTCTTCCAGCTAAAGGACGGAAATAAAGCCACATCAAATATTTGGATGCCGAATGGGTGCGCGAATGGTGAATGGCTAAAATTCGATTTCAGCACCGCTAAAGTCATCAATGAAATTAAATTTTATCAAAGCGGCGCACAGACTCAGGGAGTCTGGCAATGGGAAGGCTCAAATGACAACAGCACTTGGACGAGCATTGGATCAACCTTCACGCTTGGCGGAGCAACGACTTCGACGATCACCGCGCTGTCCGCCAACACCACGGCATTCCGTTACTATCGCATGAAAAAAATCAGCGGCAGCACAAACCAATCCCCCTACGCCCTCGAATTTGAATTCAAAATCAGCGCATGAAAAGACTCTACAACACCGTCACGCAGACCTTCCTTCCATCCTATCCTCGCGACGACGACGCTGAGATTGTCGGCCTCGACTCGACGCTGCAAGTTTATCAAGTCATCGAAATCCCACAGCCAGACATCGCGACCAACCAATACCTCACGCGCACCGAGGTGCCCGACCACGAGGCCAAGACGCTCACGCTCGGGTGGCAGGTGAATGAGAATCCGACGCAGCCCGTCGTCGTCAGTTTCCGCTCCTTGGCATTTGCGCTCCTTGAAGCCGGACTTTACCAACAGGTTAAATCCGCCGCTTTAGTAACTCCCGAAGGCGAGATCTGGTGGAGCACCGCACAAAGCACAACCGTCCATCGCGATCATCCTTTCGTCATTGCGCTTGGTGCTGCCATCGGTCAAACGCCACAGCAACTCGACGCGATCTTCAACACTGCCATTCAACTATCTGACAACTTGTAAACCATGCCTCCCGAACTCTTGAATGCACTTTCATCGAATGGATTGCCCGCATTGCTTATGGGTGTGGCCGTATGGTGGTTGACGCGCTCAAACACAGATCTGATTACCGAACTCAACAAAGAGCGCAGCGAGCGACTCGACGCGATGGAAAGTCAAATCGCTGAATGTGACCGCGACCGAAGAGAGATTCGCGACATGCTTATCAAGCACTTGGCATCATGATCCGCGATCCTCAGCACATATTCGTGTCCGACTTTGGCGAGACTGTCGTTCTTAACACCGACGCAGGCGACCGCGAAGTGAAGGGCATTTACGACGCCGCGTTTTTCGATGCGAGCATCGGCGAGACTGTTCTGGACACCACGCAGAAACGCCTCGTTGTCCGCGATTGCGACCTGGGGACGTTGAAACGTGAAGACACGATCACGCTGAAATGCGGCACGTTTGAAGTTCTGCGGATCGAGCCGGATGGCACGGGCTTTTCAACCGTGCTGCTCACTGAGGTGACCGACGAGGATGATTGAGTTTCTGACCAGCTCAAACTTGGCTCGCGTTAAAATCGCGCTTGGCGTGCTTGAGTCGGACATCTCGAAAGCGGTCAAGACCGCGACACGCAAGACGTTCAAGTGGGCAGAGAGAAAGGCCGCAAAGGACATCGCTGCCGAGGCTGGCATTCCCTATCGAGCGGCACGAGCACGCACGCGGGCAAAGTATCGCCTCACTGGATCGGGACAAGTCTGGTTCGGCCTGAATCCGGTGAGCGCAAAATACCTCGGTGCAAAAGAGCGCAAGGGCGGCTTCACAAACGACAAACTGAACGCGCACTGGTTTCGCCGCCGTGGCCGTGCTCGCTTGCCGATTGATCGAGTCGAGAAGCCAATCGAAGCTGCTGGCACGGCCTACGTCGAAGCCGAGTTTCCCGATGAAGTCCGGGCAAAGTTGCTCGAAGAATTTTTCGCCGCACTCGATAAAGTCAGCGGACGCGAAACTGGAACCTCACAACAGATCCTCAACGCATGAACTCGCCCGTCAACCTCACCACACTTCACGCCAATCTCAAGACGCAGCTCGCCGCGCAGTTCCCGACGTGCACAGTCGATTATTACCCGCGCCCAGGTGACAAGATCAAAACGCCTGCGCTGTTGATCGACCTGGATGACATCGACGCAAGCGACCCTGACAATAATGGTGCCGAACAAGTCGAGGTGACGCTGCGGCTCAACGTCTATGCCGTCGAGAGCTACAAAGACGGCAAGAAGCTCGCTGTCCGCAATCTGGCGGCTGCGGTGATGGCATTCGTTCGCGGTAAAAAATGGAGCTGTCCAGTTGGAGCTGCCCGCGTCATCGGAGCTTATCGCGACACGTTCCAAGGCGACCCGCTTGAATACGAGTGCCGCCGCATCGAGATCGAGCACGACGCTTTGCTTGGCATCGACGTGTGGATTGACGATGGCGATGTTCCCGAAGAGGTCAATGTCAGCGAGCAGGGGAATGAGCACACGCCGATTGTCGAGGCCGAGTGATTTTGAGCTTGCAAACGTGCAACGCTGTCGCAGCATCTGGCGCACACTTAACCCCACACACTGACACCACATGGCCTCATACAACAAAGTTCAACTCATCGGCAATCTCACTCGCGACATCGAGCTTCGCTACACCCCGAAAGGCTCGCCAGTGGCCGACATGGCAATCGCGGTGAACCGCAAATGGAAAGACGATCAAGGTCAAATCCATGAAGAGGTGACGTTTGTCGACATCGGCCTGTGGGGCAAGACTGCCGAGTCGTGCGCGAAATATCTCAAAAAAGGCTCACCTGCGTTCGTCGATGGCCGACTTGAACTCCAGACATGGAATGACAAGCAGACCGGCGAGAAGCGCAGCAAGCTCCGCGTTATTGCCGAGGGCGTGCAGTTCCTGGGGAGCGGACAGCAGCAGCAAGGTGGCGAGCGTGGCTATGGTGACAGACCAGCTCCGCAGCCGCAACCGGCTCCACAACAGCAGACAGCGCAAACTCGTCAGGCTGATGATTTTGACGACATTCCTTGGTGACGGCATTCGACATGAGCGCAGAACTATCCGACCTTCAAAGCCGCATCGCGAACCTAATTCGCGTTGGCACCATTCACAGCATCGTCGCAGGCCGCGCTCGCGTGTCTTTCGGCGAGAATAACATCACCGCGCCGCTGCCGTGGCAAACTACGCAGGCCGGAGACATCAAAGAATGGAACGGGCATCCAAAAGTCGGCGAGCAAGTCAGCGTCATCAATCCTGGCGGCACAGGTAATGCTGGATACATCCAGCGCGGCGCGATCTTCACCGAAGCGAACCCGGCGAACGGCACCGCAGCCAACACCCGCGAGATTGACATTCCGAGCGGTGGCAAGTGGCGTGTCACCTGTGGCGACTGCGCTGTGACGTTTGAGGATGGCAAGGCAAAAGTCGTCGTTGGCTCTGCTGTGCTGGAACTCTCAGGCAGCAAGATCAAGATCACGGGCGACGTGGAAGTCACCGGAAAAATCACTTCGACCGGCCTCATCAAAGGCGGGAACGTCACGCTTCAAACGCACGTTCATGGCGGTGTGCAATCGGGCGGCGGCAATACTGGGCAACCTGTTTAAGGTATGGCCGAGATCCTCCTTTTCATCCTCGCTTTGCTCGTTCTTGGCGTAATTTCCCGAGGCATTCAGGCCTTGGCTGATATGGTCAACTTGCTCGAAAAACTCTTGAAACCTCGCCGGAAACTCGGCGCTTCCGCATCATTGCCAAAAGCCTATGTTCACCAAACGCACCCTTGAAAATCTCGCGAGCCTCAACAAGAAAGCCCGCGCCAAGCTGGAACCGTTCGTCGTCGCTGCTCAAGAGCTGATGGCGAAACGCAACGTCACGGTCGAAGTCATTTCCGGCCTTCGCTCGTGGCAGCAACAGGCCGCTCTGTATGCCCAGGGACGCGCAAAGCCGGGTCGCATCGTCACGAAGGCCCGCCCTGGCTCGTCCTGGCACAACTACGGCCTCGCCATTGACCTCGGGCTATTCCAAGCTGGCGTCTATCTGGACGAGCGCAAACCGGCGCTGGCGGCGGATCTTTACAGCCAGCTTGGCAAACTCGCAGCCGAGCACGGCATCGAGTGGGCGGGAACCTGGAAGAGCTTTCCCGAAGGTCCGCATTTTCAAGTCACGTTTGGGCTGTCGTTGGCAGCCGTTCGCGCTCGCATGCAGGCAGAGAACTACAACCACCAGAAAATCGTTTGATCATTCTCCACCCTGTCGCTCCACACACCGCTGATCCGAAAGGTCAGGCCGGAGCTGCCAAAACGCAGCTCCAGCTTGTGCCGCCAGTTCTAAGCGCTGAAGCTGCCAAAGCTCTTGCTCTCGGAGCCGCAAAATATGGCCCGTGGAACTGGCGCGAGAACCGCGTCGAGCTGATGACCTACCTCGGAGCGATGAAGCGCCACATCGACGCCATCATCGACGGCGAGGACATCGACCCTGAAAGCGGAGCCTTTCACCTCGGGCACGTCGCGGCTGGATGCGGCATCGTGCTGGATGCACGGCGACACGGCACGCTGATCGACAACCGACCTCCAAGGCCATGACCGCCTGGGAACAAATCAAAAGCCATTTTGAGGCCGGGACCGTCTGCCGACTCCAGAAGCAGACGCCGCGCCTCCACTACGAGCCTGGCTGTGCATGGATTGAATGCGACAAGGCCGAGGCCTGCAAGTGTCGCATGGCGGACGGGGAAGGCGGGCCATTGACGCCGTTCCTTGCCCGCTGGCAGGCGAGATTTGCGTGAACGCGAAGCCTGACTGTTCGACCGGAACCAACCGCACAAGACCACATCTCAGCCGGGCGGCATCCTTGCAACATGCGAGGCACCAGCGCCACGACGGGCAAGCCGCTTTCCGGCCTTGACCACCTGAAACAGTCGATTCGCGACATCCTGACGACACCGCTCGGAAGTCGCGTGATGCGTCGTGACTACGGCTCGCGGCTGTTCCAGCTTGTTGACGCACCGCTCAACCGTGGAACTATCGCGCAACTCTACGCGGCAACCATCGAGGCGCTGTTACGCTGGGAACCGCGCATTTCGCCTCGGCGTGTCGGCATCACTGCCGCAGAAGCTGGCTGCGTAGAAATCGAGCTTGAGGCTACCTATACACCAACCGGCGAACCCATCACTCTCGACGGCATCGTTGTCACCGCATGAGTTACACACCCATCGACCTTTCCACTCTCCCGGCTCCCGACGTTGTCGAGACGCTCTCGTTTGAGACGATCTTCACCGAGATGCTGGCCGATTTGCGGACCCGTGACCCGTCGTTTACTGCGCTACTTGAATCTGATCCGGCTTACAAGATCCTCGAAGTCGCAGCTTATCGTGAGCTGTTGATTCGCCAGCGCGTCAACGATGGCGCTCGGGCCGTCATGCTGGCCTACTCGACCGGAGCAGACCTTGAGCAACTGGCGGGCTTGTTTGGCGTGACGCGGAAGCTCATCGACGCTGGCGATGCAAACGCGATTCCGCCAATTCCGGCCACCTACGAAACCGACGCCAGCCTTCGCTATCGCACGCAGCTCTCGCTCGAAGGTCTTAGCACTGCCGGTCCGATTGGCAGTTATGTCTATCACGCGCTCAAAGTTGAGGGCGTCAAAGACGTGGGCGTTCAAGGCCCGCCCGATACTGATCCTGGCGATGTGCTCGTGACAATCTTGGCTCAGGCTGGGAATGGAGCAGCCGACACAAATCTGAGAAGTGCGGTGCTGGCCGTACTCAACGGCGAAGACGTGCGCCCGCTGACAGATCAAGTCACGGTGCAATCCGCGACGATCCAGCAGTATGCAGTCATCGCCACGATCTACATTTTGCCCGGTCCAGACCCTGAGCTTGTCAAGACCGCCGCTGAGGCAAGCGTCGCGGCTTTTGTTGCCGCACAGCACAAGGTCGGCGCTGACATCCGGCTGTCAGCCTTGTATGCCGCGCTTCACATCGGTGGCGTTGAGCGAGTGACGCTCGCATCACCTGGGATCACTGCCGACCTCGTTTGCACCGCAGCTCAAGCGCCGTTTTGCACGGGCGTCACAATCACACCGGCCACCGCATGAGTGACCTTTTGCCACCGAACGCAACACCGCAGGAACGAGCACTTTCGCTCGCAACTGGGCGCGACGTGGCTGTGCCAATAAAACAGCTTTGGACTCCTTACACCTGCCCCGAAAGCGTTCTTCCGTGGCTGGCATGGGCGCTCAGCGTGGATGAGTGGGGCACGACTTGGCCGGTCGAGACACAGCGCCAAGTCATTGCTGCCAGCATTGACCAACACCGCAAGAAAGGCACAGTCGGCGCACTACGCCGAGCACTTGAGCGGCTTGGCTACGAGGTCGAGATCGACGAGGCAACCGGCACAGCCTACACGTTTCGACTGCGGTTCAAAATTCGTGCTGGCGAATCGGCGGGTGGCGCTGTGATCGAAGACGCGATTGAACGCGCAACATCAATCGCGTTGCTGCAAAAAAACGCACGCTCGGAACTTGTCGGAACCGATTTCCTTGCCGACACTGACCCCGTGCTCATCTATGTCGGAGGTGTAACCCTCTCCGGCATGGAAGCACAAATTGAACCGCCAGCTTGACCATGCCATACGAAGCCATCCTCACCACACTCGGCCTCGCCAAGATTGCCGACGCCGTCGCTAACAATACCAGCGTGAACATCACGACGGGCAAAATTGGCGATGGCAACGGCAACGCTGTTACGCCAAACCCATCGTGGACGAACCTGGCCCGCGTTGTCTATACCGCTGCACTTAACCGCGTGGACATCGACCCGGTTAACAACACGCGTGTGCTCGCCGAGCTTGTCATTCCTGCAAATCAGGGCGGCTGGACAGTGCGCGAGATCGGCCTTTTTGACAACACGGGCGCTCTCATTGCGGTGGCTGCTTATCCTGCCGTTTACAAGCCGACCGCTGCCGAAGGCGCAACTCTCGACATGATCGTGCGCTTGATTCTGAACGTGTCGAACACCAGCGCAATCACGCTCCAGGTGGACACCAGCATCATCGTTGCATCGCGCTCGTGGGTGGATGCTAATTTCAATCTGACTGCGCTACTGCCGGGAGGCACAACCAATCAGATCCTTCGCAAGGCGTCGAATGCCGATGGTGACACCGAATGGGCAGACGCCACCGATGTGAATGTCGTGGTTGAACTGATCCAAGAAGAACAGACTCTTGCGACATCCCAAACAACCGTCACGCTGGCGATTTGCACGACCGACAATTCCGCCGTTTACATCGAGGGTGTGCGCTTGCATCCCGGCGATTGGACAGCGACGAATGCGACGACGATCACTCTGGCAACGAGCTACGCAGACGGATCGAAAATCCTCGTCGTGCAGAACGAACCTGCTGGCGAGAACGATTATTTGAAGTCTGTCAACAATTTATCAGACGTGCCGAATAAAGAGACTGCTCGCTCAAACCTCGAACTGCTCACCAATGCAACGTACTTAAATGCACTGTGGGTTGTGATGAAGAAGCGGGATTATCCAGTCGGCGAAATCCTGGAAACGCGCCGCGCTGGCGATCCTAAGACATGGCTAGGATTCGGCACATGGGAGCGGTATGGAGTTGGACGCGTCAAAGTCGGCTTCGATCCAGCAGACGCGTCGTTCAACGCGCTGGACAAGACTGGAGGCGCAAAGACGCACGTTTTGACCGAGGCGGAAATGCCAGCGCACACGCACACGGCTGCGGTGCGTGGCGATGATGGCGTGGGTGGTGGCGCGGGAGGCGTTGGCGTCGTTGGCTTCGACTATAGTATCGGACCAGGCAGCGCGAGTTTAGCAAACACCGGAGGGAGCCAAGCCCACAACAACCTTCAACCTTACATCACCGTGTTCATGTGGTTGCGGACCGCATGATGACGGACACACAAATCATCCGCAGGAACAAAACGCATGAACTACATCATCAAAAACTGGAAAACATCACTCATCGGCGCAGTCGTTATCGTGACCACTATCGTCGAAACCTGGCTGCCTGAATACCAAGGGCACCTGTCCAAAGTTGTGGCCGTGCTCGCTGGCATGGGACTTCTCGCGGCCAAGGACGGCAACAAGAGCGGCGTCTGATGGGCACGATTGCCGCATTCATCACCGCTGCTACGGCAGCCTTGCGGGCGTTCCCCTTGTGGCTGGCGTGGCGGCAGTCCGAAGAACTCGAAAAGCTGACCGATGAAATCATTGAACTCGAAGCTCGCGCTCGTCCTGATGAGCGGCCTCGCCTTGACCGCTTGCGCGTCAAACTCGCCAACGCCCGAAAGCACCATGCGGCTTTACTCGCCATCGTCGCTGCACCTGAAAGCCGGGATGAAGGTCGAAACGATTCACGGAACATACGTTCCACAGGTCGATGAAATCTGGCACTCGCACGCTGAATACATGGCCCGCGTCTATGAAGGACTGACCCAAAAATGATTTATGAGCAAACGTCGAACACTCCAACTCTCCGAAGGCATGACAGGCACAGTCATTGCCACGATCTTGACCGCAGCGCCGACCGGCTGGCTGATGTTCAACGGTGACACCTTAGGCAGCGCCTCCAGCGCCGCAACGCGTGCCAGCGCTGACTTCAAGGAGCTGTTTGTTGCGCTGTGGAACTCGCTGACTAACACCGACGCTCCGGTATCAGGAGGTCGAGGCGAATCAGCCTCGGCAGACTGGACGGCCAACAAGACGATTACTTTGCCGGACATGCGCGGCAGGTCAATCATCGGCACGGGCACCGGCTCAGGTCTTACAGCACGCACGCATGGAGCAAAGGTAGGAGCCGAGGATCATATGCTCACCGAGGCGCAAATGCCGCTACATGGCCACCCGTTCCGAACGTCTGCGTTTGCTCAGGCGACCGCACCGTCATCAATTACTGGCGGCATCATGATCAGTACGGTCTCAAACGCCAACCAAACGGCCTTTACAGGAACGCCGTCAGCAACGCTAGGCCAGCAGGTCGGCGGCACAGGCGGAGGCACTGCCCACAACAACATGCAGCCCTCGATGGCGCTTAATTGGATTGTCAAAACGTAACCGGAACCAACCGCACAAGACACTCGAAACCCACCTTCTAAAATCACATCATGCCCGAGCAATTCCTTCATGGCGTCCAAGTTGTCGAAATCACGGATGGCCCACGCCCCATCCGCACCGTAAACAGCGCCATCATCGGCCTCGTCGGCACCGCGCCTGATGCTGAATCTGATGTCGCCGCCAGTGTTACACTGGGCACAGGCACGAGCGCTCTGACGATAACCGCAGCCACCGGAGGCATCGCAGGCAACGCGATTTCCGTCCGACTGCGTAATCCTGGCGCAAACTCTGCCGCCTTGTCCGTCTCTCTGAGTGACAAGGCCATCACGGTCAATCTTGCTACCGGCGTATCGGGTCAGATCACCAGCACGCCCGCAACGATCAAGACCGCACTGGACGCAAACACCGCAATCGCTGCACTTGTGGACGTGACCAGCGGTGGCTCTGGCGTTGTCACACCTTCCGCGACCGTTCGCTTGCAAGGTGGCCTCGATGAGTCCTTCCCGCTCGACACACCTTACCGCGTGGCGTCTTCCCGCGCCGAAGCTGCCCGCGCTGGTTTGACTGGCACCATCCCTTCCGCGCTCGACGACATTCTCGATCAAGTCGGAGCCGTCATCGTGGTCGTTCGCGTGGAGGCTGACGCCGATGCCGAAGTCACGAAGGCAAACATCATCGCTGGCATTGAGATGCTGCTCGACAGCGAGAGCGTGACCGGCCTCGTGCCGCGCATCCTCATCGCGCCTGAGTTCTCGTATGAGAAGACTGTGGCCGACGCTCTTATCAGCAGCGCCAACAAGCTCCGCGCCTTCGCTTTTGCCGATGGTCCGAACACCGGCGACGCCGACGCGATCAACTACGCTACACAGTTCGGTTCTGACCGCCTCGCCATCATCGACCCGTGGCTCGTGAAGGACGGCGTCGATCATGCGCCATCCGCCGCATGGGCAGGAGCAACCGCGAAGTCCGATTATGAGCGCGGCTTCTGGTGGTCTCCTTCGAACCTTGAAATCCTCGGCTTCACCGGCACGTCTCGCGCTGTTGGCTTCCGCCTTGGAGATCCGACCAGCCCAGCAAACCTGCTGAACGAGGCGAACATCACGACCATCATCAAGCAGAACGGAAATCGCCTGTGGGGTAATCGCACGACCAGCGCCGATCCGAAGTTCGCGTTCATCTCCGTTCGTCGCACTGCTGACCTCATCAACGATTCGATCCTTCGCGCTCACCTGTGGGCCGTTGACCGCAACATCTCGCGCACCTACCTCGAAGACGTCACCGAGAGCGTGAACGCTTACCTCAAGACGCTGACGAATCTCGGGGCCGTGCTCGGCGGCAAGTGCTGGCCTGACCCGGACCTCAACAGCCCGGCAAACATCTCGCAGGGCAAAGTTTACTTCAATTTCGAGTTCACCCCGCCTTACCCAGCCGAGAACGTGATCTTCCGTTCGATCCTGGTGAACGACTACATCACCGAGATCCTCGCTTAATTCCTCAACCCTCATCACTTGAACGATCATGGCTGCCGCTGCTCAAATCCGTAAAAACTTCAACCTGTTCCTCGATGGTTTCGGCTTCGCCGGGAATGTCGAGGAATACCAGGCTCCAACTCTCGCCGTCCAGGTTGAGGACTTCCGCGCTGGCGGCATGGACACCAGTGTCGCGCTCGACATGGGGCAAGAGAAGATGGAGGCAACCTTCAAGCTGTCGAAGATTGCCGCCGAGGCTCTTCGCCTGTGGGGCGTAGGCCAAGGCCAGACGTTCAGCCTGATTGTTCGTGGCGCTCTCGAAGACCTCGACGGCACAGTGAAAGCCGAGGTATTCACGCAGCGCGGCACGATCCGCAGCGTTGAATGGGATGCTGTCACGGCTGGCGCAAAGGCTGGCGTTTCTCTGACGATGGACATTCGCGAGTTCGCCTATGACATCGATGGCGTGCGCCTTCACGACATCGACGTTCTGAACATGAAACGCATCGTGAATGGCGTTGATCGTCTCGCCGCTCAACGTGCCGCAATCGGAATCTAAGCCATGCCACGCATCAAACTCGATTACCCTGTCAAAGCCGACGGCGCGACTCTAAACGAGATCGAGCTACGCCGCCCGACCGTGAAAGACATGCGTGTCGCCAGCGCTGGCGGACGCGATGGCGCAGAAGCTGAGATCACGCTCCTGGCGAACCTGTCGCAGCTCACACCGGACACCATCGAGTCGCTCGACCTTGCCGACTATATTAAGCTGCAAGACGCGCTTTCGGGTTTCAGTGGCAAGAAAAAGACGACCTGAAACGCTGCGTTCTTTTTCTAGCCAACTACACCGGTTGGCCTCTTTCCGAAATTGACGAGCTGCCCCATGACGAGTTCTTGGAATGGGTGACGCTCATTCCAAAACCGAAGCATGGCTAATCGCAACATCTCAGCAACAGTCCAGATCGGCGCGGCAATGTCGTCGTCGGTCGGCAGTGTGTTCGGTGGCATCTCTCGCAAGGTCAATGACCTCGGGGCTAGCCTGTCAAAGCTCAAGCGCCAATCGGCTGACATCGGACGCCTGCAATCTGCACAATCGCGGCTTACTGATGCCCAGGGAAAGGGCAACACGGCTGCTGTTGCCCGCTATTCGGCGCAGATCGAGAAGCTCTCGGCATCTCTGCAAGCTGCCGGAGTGGACACGTCACAGCTCACACAAGAACAGGCTCGGCTGGCGCAAAGCATCGGCAGGACGCAGCAAGAGCTTGGCCGACTCAACCGCGTGGGCGATGCCTTTGCAAAACTGAAGACAAGCGCAAAAGGTGTCAGCGATGCTGTCGGTGGGCTAAAAGAAAAACTCGGCGGCGCATTCACGCGCTTGGGCGTTGCCGCTGGCGTGATCGGTGGCTCAATCGCTGGCGTTGGTTATCTGACAGCCGAATTTATTGACCAGGGTGACGCGTTGGCAGATCAAGCCGAGGGCTTGAACATGTCCACCAAGGCGCTCCAAACTTGGCAGTTTGCCGCTGGCACGGTCGGCATCGAATCCGAGAAACTCGGCTCGATCTTGTCCAAGCTGCAAAGCAAGATTTCAGAAGGCAGCGACGGCACAAAAGAATCGTTTGCGGCTCTTGGCGTCAGTTATTCAAAGCTGAAAAAGATGAAGCCGGAGCAGCAGCTCACGCACATCACCGAGGCGTTTGCGCGACTGCCGGACACGGTTAACAAGACAGCGCTCGCCAACGAGATCTTTGGCAAGTCTGGCTACAAGCTGTTGCCAGTGCTTAAAGCGGGAGCCGCTGGACTGAAAGGAATTTATGATGAGGCAAAAGCGACCGGCTACATCCTGAGCGATGACACAAATGACGCCGTCAACAAAGCCGACGCCGCGTTTAATCAGTTCAAGCTCAGGCTCGAAGGATTCAGAAATCAGGCACTCGCGCCGCTGCTTCCAGTGTTCACGGATTTAATGGGTCAGCTCGGGCAGATCATTACTCAGCACGGACCCATGCTCACCGCATGGATTCAAGAGGCCGGAAAAAGTTTCATGGAAAACTTGGCACCGGCCATCGGTTCCTTTGTCACTAATCAGCTGCCTGCGCTTGTATCCAACATTGGTCAAGTCGTCACACAAATCACCAGCATGGTTTCATGGGTGGCTCAGGCTGTTGGCGGCTGGGGCAATCTCGGCGCTGGCCTTGTCGCGTTGAACTTTGCGCCAGTCATCGCTGGCGTCGTGCAACTTAGCACTTCGCTCTGGACTATGGGCAGCGCAGTCGGCGCTTTGACAGGCCCGTGGGGCTTGCTGGCTGTTGCGATAGGCGCAGCAGCCGTTGCGATTTACAGCAACTGGGATTCCGTATCCGCATGGTTCCGCACTAATGTCTATATTCCGATTTCCGAGGCGATCAACGACCTGAAAGAGCTGTGGCAAGGCTTCACTGATTGGGCCAGCAACTCATCTGTCGGCAAGTTATTCGGCTCGCTGAATGATACGACCCAGCAAAGTTTACAAGCTCGTGACAGCAATGTGCAGTTGTCTCGCAATGGCATGCTTCCTTCAATGTCGCCGAATATTCCGAAGTCGACATCACCGGGTGCTGAACTGCTTTTGCCTCCTGCGAACATGCCAGCGTCAGGTAAGAGCGGCGCGACGATGAACAACAACGTCAAACAGGATTTTCAAATCAACGTCACCGTTCCGCCTGGCACCGACGCCAACGGCATCGGGCAGGCCGTCAAGTCGAAGCTGCAAAGCCGCGACCTCTACGACATGGCCGCGTTCGGTGTCATTCCACAACCTTCCTCGCCATGATGATGATGCTCGGGGGCTTCCCCTTCATGCTGGACACCGTCCCGTATCAAAACCTCACACGACAAACCGGGTGGAACTGGCCGGAACAACAGCTCATCGGCGCTACGCCTGCGCTGCAATTCACCGGCAAGGCGGCGGAGAAAATCACGCTCTCGGGCATGCTTTGCCCAGAACTCACTGGCGACCGCAGCAGCCTCGAAGTACTGCGATTGCTTGGCGACCTGGGCAAGCCACTGCCGCTCGTGTCGGGCCAAGGCCTGTTCATGGGGCTGTGGGTTATCGAAAGCATCGAACAGGGTGAAGACATTCATTTTGTGGACGGCACGCCGCGCCGAATGACGTTCAATCTACAGCTCAAAAAATACGGCGACATGATGAGCGCCATCGGCTCCGCGCTTGGCAACGTCAGTCGCATCGCTCAACTTTTTGGATGACCTATGGCAGCAACCTACCAGACCCGAACCGGCGACGTGCTCGATGAGATCGTGAACCGCTTTTACGGCCGCCAGGACAACGGACTCGTTGAACTTGTGCTTGAGTCCAATCGCGGACTTGCTGACAGCGGGCCAGTGCTTTCGGCTGGCTTGACAATCACGTTGCCAGACGCGCCGACGTCAGAACCGACCGACCGCATTCAGCTGTTCTCGTGACACCATCCTTCCGCCTTCTCGTTTCCGGCCAGGACATCACTTCCGATGTCTCGAAGCGGCTTGTTCAAATGGAGTGGACAGATGGAGTTGAAGAAAAATCCGACTCGTTCACCGTCACGTTGCACGACGCTGACAACCGGCTCGCTGTGCCGAAGAAGGGCGCGAAGATCGAACTTGCTGCTGGATACAACGGAGCGCTCCAGAAGGTTGGCACCTATTCAATCGACGAGGCTGAAATAAGCGGCCCGCCAGATCAACTGACCGTGAGTGGCAGTGCCGCACCTTTTGTTGACGCCAGCGGCAAGAGCGCAACGGCACGCAAGTCGCAGTCATGGGAAGACACCACGCTTGGCGAGATCTCGCAAAGCATCGCAAGCAAGCTCGGTGTCACAGCGGCGATTGATTCCGCGCTGGCATCCATCACGATCACCAACGCGCAACAAGTCGATGAGAGTGACACGAACTTCCTTTTGCGGCTCGTGCGGCGCTATGGTGGCTTCCTGAAATTTACCCAGGGCAAAATGGTCGTTGCCGAAGAAGGCTCGGGCACAGGCACAGGCGGCACCTCACTGACTGCCACGCTCACAAAGCAGCAATGCACGAGCTGGCGCGTGTCGAGCGGCGGAAAAGCCGAGGGATTGAAGAAGGTGAAGGTTCGCTTCCACGACTACGAGACCGGCGAGTCCAAGAACGTCGAGGCTGACATCGCGAAGTCAAAAAGCGCTGGGCAGTTTTCCGATACCGATTGGCTTTCGCTCGACGAGAACACGTTCACGCCATCGACCGTGGCATCTAACGAGGAAGAAGCGGAAGCCATCGCAAAGACGACGGCGAAACGCATCGCTCGCGGCACACGTTCTTTCGAGCTGACGCTTCCTGGGCGGCTCGACATCGTTGCCGGTGGGAAGGTCAACTTGACCGGCTTCCGAGAAGGCGTGAACGGTGAATGGCTCGTCAAGAACGTCAGGCATCGCATCGACTCTGGCGGATGGTCGATGAGCGTGTCAGGCGAAGGTGCTTGACCGTCAAATCCCGCAAATCGCAGCATGATGCTGCAATTTTACGCAAAGTGGAGCTTGCAAAAGTGCAAGGCATGCTTTTCTTGTGGTCGCCTCAAACGAGGCACCACACTATGAACACTCACACCGACATCATCGAAGTCCTTCCCCCCGAAGGCAAATCGCAACCGCTCGCCCTGACAATCCCCGAAGGGCTGGAACCGGCAACCTCTCACTCTCTCCGCGAGGCATTCGAGGCCTATTTCCGGCAGGCCGACGAGTGGCGAGCAAAAGCCCTGGCGATCCAAATCACACGGCCAGATCAAAGCCGCGAGATGCAACTGGCACGCACGACGCGGCTGGCTCTCCGCGAGATCCGCATCAACGCCGACAAGACCCGCAAGGCGCTCAAAGAAGACTCGCTTCGCAAAGGAAAAGCCATCGACGGCATCTACAACATGCTGGCTTTTGCGGTCGAGCCTCTCGAAAAGCACCTGATGGAGCAAGAGCAGTTTGTCGAGCGCATGGAGCACGAGCGCAAAGCACGGCTGAAAGCTGAGCGCGAAGAGCAGCTCGCACTGTTTGGCGTGAACGTGTCACTCTACCAGCTCGGCGAGATGGACGCCGCGACGTTTGCCAACCTGCTGGAGACCAACCAGCTAGCGTTTACGGCGCGTCAGGAGGCTGCACGCAAGGCCGAGGCTGAACGTATTGAGCGGGAAGCCCGCGAGGCCGAGGAACGCGCCAAACGCGAAGCTGAGGCCGTGGCTGAACGTCAGCGCCTCCAGGCCGAGAATGAGCGGCTCCAAGCGGAGAAAGCGGAAGCTGAGGCCAAGGCTCGTGCTGAGCGTCAAGCCGCTGAGCTTGCTGCACGCGAAGCCGCAGCGAAAGCACAAGCCGAGCGTGAAGCTGCCGAAAAAGCCCGTCGCGAAGCTGAGGCCAAGGCACGGCAGGAACGTGAAGCTGCCGAGGCTCAAGCCCGCGCTGAACGCGAAGCCCGCGAGAAAGCTGAGGCCGAGCTCCGCGCCAAACAGGAAGCCGAGCGTAAGGCCAAAGAGGCTGCGGAAGCAAAAGCCCGCGCTGCCGCCCAGGCACCCGACCGCGAGAAGCTGGCGGCATTTGCCGAGGCTGTCCGCAACCTGCCTATCCCGACGCTCGAAAACGAAGCCGGGAAGGCCATCACAAATTTGATCCGCGAACAGGTGACGAAATTCGCCGCGTGGGTCATCAACCAACAAACCAAACTGAACTAAGACACACTATGCAACCCACACTCCCCTACGAACAACACGGCACTATGCGACTTTATCGCGACCTCGTGCAAGGCTCTGACGAATGGCTCGCCGCTCGCTGCGGTCTGCTCACCGCCAGTGAGATGAAGCACATCCTCACCCCCGGCACGCTCAAGCAGTCATCCAACGACAAGGAGCGAGCGCACCTCTACGAGCTGCTCGCCCAGCGCATCACGCGCTACGTCGAACCGAACTTCGTGACTGATGACATGCTTCGCGGCCACGAGGACGAGATCGAGGCCCGCCGCATTTACTCGGAAAACTACGCACCTGTGGCTTCTGACGTTGGCTTCGTAACAAACGACAAATGGGGCTTCACTATCGGCTACTCGCCGGACGGCCTCGTTGGCGACAAAGGGCTGATCGAGGTCAAATCTCGGCGACAGAAGTATCAGATTCAGACGCTCATCGAGAACACGCTCAACGGCACGATTCCTGCCGATTACATGCTCCAGGTTCAGACCGGCTTGCTCGTGACCGGGCGCGACTGGCTGGACTTTATCAGCTACTCGGGAGGCCTGCCGATGACGACCATCCGCGTGTTTCCTGACACGCGGATTCAAACTGCGATTGTCGAAGCTGCGACAGCATTCGAGGCTCGGCTGGCTGAAAAGCTGGCGGCGTTCCGTGAAGCCTTAAAAGCCGAAGCTGGCCGGCGAGTCATCCCAACGGAGCGCCGTGTCGTGCAGGAAATGTTTGTTTAACCTCAACCCACAACCCACATAGATCACACCATGCAAGACATGACCCAAGTCATTACTCCAAAATCAGACCAAATTAACGCCGACGATTTGATCGGCGGACCACGCACGATCACGATCCGCGACGTGCAAATCAAGGGAGGGCAGGAGCAGCCTGTCAGCATCTACTTCGAGGGATCCGACAAAGCCTTTCGCCCCTGCAAATCCATGTGCCGCGTGCTCGTGGCAGTGTGGGGGCCGGATGCCAACCAGTATCTTGGCCGCTCACTTACGCTCTACCGTGATGCCTCCGTTAAATGGGGCGGGATGGAGGTCGGCGGCATTCGCATCAGCCACATGACCGACATGCCAGGAGGGGCGCTAACGATGGCGCTCACCGCCACAAAAGGCAGCCGCAAGCCGTTTGTCGTCAAGCCAATGGCGAAACCTGCGGACACAATCGCCGAGGCTCGCGTAAAGCTCATAGCAGCGAGCAAGGAGGGCATGCCAGCGCTCGAAGCTGCCTGGAAGGCTCTCACGCCGAACGAACGGCAGGCGCTCAAGGACGAGCTGCCTGCGCTGAAAAATAACGCCGCACAGGCTGGAGTAGATGATGGCAATCCTCTCTCATGAGCTTCGACTGCTGACGCCGCAAGCGCTCGCTGATCGGTGGCAGGGCCAGATTTCACTCGTCACGCTGGCAACGTGGCGAAGTCGAAAACAAGGCCCGAAGTACATCAAGCTCGGCGGGCGCGTTCTCTACCCGTTAGACGGTGTCGAGGACTGGGAAAAAAAGCGGACGTTCTGCGGATAACCACGAAGCCCGGTGATGACCTCACCGGGTTTTTTTTATTTTGGTGAAAAACTTCGCTTGCACATTTGCAATCGTGTGGAAAGGTCATGGTGTCAGCACAAGCTGATGATCACACACAACACCGCACCACACTTATGAACACTCCCCACCTCTTCAAAATCGGCGACAAAGCCACCCACACCATCCATACCGACAGCCACGCTGGTTACATTGTCCACGTCAGCCCCAGCGGCAAGACGGTGACTTTCGCCCGCGCCGAGGCCAAACTCCTCAACGGCCCCAACTCCGGCGAGGCCGATGCGCTCACTTTTAGCGCAGGCGGGTTCGGCGGCCACACCTCCGGCACTCAGCGCTGGGAAGTCGCCGACAAGCCCATGGAAGGCTACCGCGACAAGTTCACCCTCCGCAGCAATGGCCGCTGGAAAGTTTCCGGAGGTGGCACCTACACCCCTGGCAACACCCTCAGTGCCGGTCACCATCACCACTACGACTTCAACTACTAATCTCAACACCGGGGCGGCTCTCACGGGCCGCCCCACTTCACAACACCGCACCCACCTATGACCGCCATCTCACGCCTGACACGCCCCAAATACGACCACGAAACGCCTGAGCAATACGAAGCTCAGATGATGATTTACGCCATCATCGCCGAAGAAGAACGCATCAACCCCATCGCATACGATCCGCACTTCAAGGTTGGTTACATCACTAGCCTGTTTGCCAACATCCTGGCGAAAAGCCCAGCAGCAATTAAGCGCGAGATGAAGCTGCGACTCGAATACATGAAAACTCTCGCCACCCACACCGCATGAAGCTCAAACCAGACACCATCCCCGTCATCAAAAACCCGCTCATGGCTGGCAAAACACCACCCGAGCCGCCGTTCCGCATCCTGGCCGAGATCGGCTTCCTGCTATTCGTGGCAGCCTGCATCAGCCTTTTGTTTTACCAGATCAAAGATCAAGCCAACAAATCCAACCAAACACCCACCTATGACAACCGATAACCTCGAAGCTGAACGCCTGCGAAAACAAATCAATGCCGTGGAGAAAAAGTCCGCGAGCATCGCGAACCTACGACGTGAAGTCGATGTGAAGGTCGGAAAGTTCGCTCGCATCAAGCGAAAAGATCATCGACTGCGGCTGCAAACCGTGGCGGACCGATGCGGCATCAGCCTCGCTAAGCTGTGGTCATTGGAGCACGGCCAAGCTCACTGGACAGCAGAGCAACTGTCGCAGGTCATCAGCGCGATCAAGG
>Ga0315908_10000353_pt1 | contig 36735 bp, 37 predicted proteins | sample LakEriMetagenome_12_FD_203520 | JGI IMG/M metagenome (GOLD analysis project Ga0315908, IMG submission 203520) | Freshwater fungal communities from buoy surface, Lake Erie, Ohio, United States - Buoy 4 MA124 | ecosystem: Environmental > Aquatic > Freshwater > Lake > Lake biofilm | place: USA...
TTAAGGGATCATAACCAAAAGTTGGGGACTAGGCATAAATTTGACATAATCTAAAAAGAAAAAATTCAATATTTCTTACACCTCTAAATTGAGCTCTGAACGCTTTGATCTTTGCATTGAAAGATTCCGCAGATGCATTTGTACTTCTATTGTCAAAATAGTTTAATATCGTTTTGTAATGATTCATTATTGTTCTAGCAATTGTATTAAAAGATTTAAAACGGATCATAACCAAAAGTTGGGGACTAGGCATAAATTTGACATAATCTAAAAAGAAAAAATTCAATATTTCTTACACCTCTAAATTGAGCTCTGAACGCTTTGATCTTTGCATTGAAAGATTCCGCAGATGCATTTGTACTTCTATTGTCAAAATAGTTTAATATCGTTTTGTAATGATTCATTATTGTTCTAGCAATTGTATTAAAAGATTTAAAACCTGCTTTATTTACTTTTTCGTGCCATTGCGCTAAACGTGTATATCCATATATTTTTTCTTTTGTGTTTTCAAAAATCGAAGAAAGTTTTTGCGATAGTTTGTGTGCTAACTTAATATCTGGGTATAATTCAAAGAGTATAAGGGCTCTTTCTTTTTGGTTTTGTGTCCATTTCTTTTCATTTTTAAACAAAATATATCTACTTCTAGCTAATAGTTGTTTTACTGTATCTCCATTAGATAATACGATTGGTGTATAGGCTTTTTTGTTTTTTCTAGCAATCTCAATCGCTTCGTTTTCTTTATCTATTGCTTCCCATCTGTGTTTAATTCTTATTTCTTGAACTGCCTCTATTGCTAATTTTTGAACATGAAAACGATCCGTTACTAAGCTTGCATTTGGAAAACAACACTTAGCAATCGTATTCATACTTCCTGCCATATCTAGGGTTATTTCTTCTACTTTACATCTTAATTTATAAGGGATTTTATCTAAATGCGAACGGACTATTTCAGAGGATGTGCCAGCTATTATTGCTACGATACTTCCTTTTTTACCTTTAGCGGCTTTATTGGTTAAAACGGTATAGAGTTCACCGTGTGATAAAGCTGTTTCATCAATAGATAGTTGTTTTCCGATGTTGTTGGGGAATAAAATAAATTCTTTGGAATGCTTTCGTTGAGTCCAGGTTTTAAAATCGCTTTGATAATTTTTATACTGCCGATGTAATCTTCTGCCATTCACCCCATAAAACGAAGCAATAGTTTGGCAACTATATGCCTTAGAATCGACTGATTGCTTTTAAAAAAGAGGCAAACTCTTCAGTTAACCTACTTCCTTTTGCAACTAAATTCCAGTCTCTTTGAACGATTTCATTAGTAGATTTATCGGTCCAACGCCTACGTTTAATGTGCAGAAAAACTTGTTTTCCTCTTAAAGGAAAATCTTGAACTGTAATCTCTTGATGGAACCCTTTTGATATAAGTATACGTGAGTTAAATTCTGAAGGTGGAACATTCTTTTCTTCAAAATATAGATGTAAAATACCACCTTTTAATTCGCTTCTTTGAAAATCAAAATGGTCTACCAAAAACTCAGGGAGAAATAACTTTATTAATTCTAAATCCAAAATCTTTTTTTAAGAACTAAATTAATCATTTAAAAAATTCATCCCCAACTTTTGGTTATGATCCGGAAAAACATGAAATTCTTAAATAAGTTTGTTTTTATTTAATCTTTTTGGTGCATTTCTTAAATAAGAAACTTTTTAGTTAAGGTTAATTGGATAAAATTTGAGGGCTAAGCATAAATTTTCGTGAATTTTCATTCAAAGCAGAATTTATCTGATATAAATCGAAATTAATTTGGAAAATTAAAATTATGCTTATATATTTCCATTTATCAGGTTTACAAAATATATAAATGATATAATATTCTCATCTGACATCTAAAATTTAAATCAATTTAAACATTTTGTTGGGCTAAATAGCCTATGCTTTTTTAATACATAATTAAAAATAACGAGCATAAAATACGTTTCTTCAACAGAAACACAACTTTTTATTGTTTAATAATTTAAATATATCAAGTATGAAAACTAACTTAAAACAACAAGGTATGCAACAGGTTAATTCTTTTTATTGGGATGCAGTAAGAAATATCGTTTCACATTCTGTGAGTAAGGTATTAGTTGGGAATTTTGAATTTTGGAGAGAAGATGTAGTCCAAGATGTATTAGTTAAAATAATTTTGAAACCTACTTTATTTGATGAGAGTAAAGGCTCATTTAATAGTTGGTTAAGTGTGGTTGCTCGTAATGCTGCCTTGGATTTTATTCGTATGAATAAAAATTATTTTTCTGATATTGATTTAGTATCACCATTTTTATTGGAAGAAGAGGAAATAGATAAAGAAGCGTTGTTTATTTTATTGGAAGAAGCTATTTTACGTTTAGCGAAAAAAGAAAAACAGTTGTTATCGTTGAAATTTTATGAGCAAAAATCAGGAAGAGAAATTGCATCTGTAATGGATATTCCTGAAAAACATGTGCCGATGTATGTTCAACGGGCTAAACAAAAAGTAGTTCAAATCGCGCAGCAATTGGCTGCGTGATTTATTTTTTAGTATTTTAATAATCAATTATGAAACGATATTTAACAAAATCAAGATATAAACTTGGATTAGAATGTCCAACAAAATTGTATTACACCAATAAAAAAGTCGAATTTGCAGATGTAAAATTAGATGATCCTTTTTTAATGGCATTGGCTAATGGTGGTTTTCAAGTGGAGGCATTGGCTAGACTTGAATATCCTGATGGTGTTTTAATTGAAGCGAATGGCGGTGATTATCAAAATGCACTCGAACAAACAAATGAATTACTGAAATTGGTAGAGTGTGTAATTTTTGAAGCTGCATTTTTATATGATAATCTTTTTATTAGAACAGATATTTTAGTGAAAAATGGCAATCAGATTCATCTGATTGAAGTTAAAGCAAAATCAGCGGATTCATCAGACGAAAATATATTTGAGGGAAAACGAGGCGGATTGGTTGGTTCATGGAAATCATACCTTTTTGATGTAGCATTTCAACGTTATGTTATTCAAAAATCATTTCCTGAATTTACTGTTAAAGCTTCTCTTAAACTTGCTGATAAATCAAAGGTTGCTAAAGTGGATGGTTTAAATCAATTATTTCGTATTTCTAAAAATGGAGATAAACGAAAAGATACACTGCAATTAGTGAATCATATTTCTGAAATAGGTGAGAGTGTTTTGTCAGACTTTAGCGTTGATGATGTATTAGACAGAATTGTTTCCAATAAACATAAATATAGTGATGATTTTGTATACGGATTTGAAGAAGGTATTCAGTTTTTATCGGAAAACTATAAGAACGATACGAAAGTGTCTTTTCCAATGGTCTTTGGAACGTGTAAGAAATGTGAATTCAAACATAATCCAACTAAACCTGAACTCAAGTCTGGATTTGAAGTTTGTTTGATGGAAAAAATGGGTTTGACCAAAGATGAACTCAATAAACCATCAACCATGGAAATTTGGAACTTTAGAAAAGGAGATAAATTGATGAAAGATCATGGTATTTATTATATGAGCGATGTTACAGAAAGTCTTCATCCGATTGAAGTTGGGAATGGTAAATTAACTAATTCAGAAAGACAATGGTTACAAATTGAAAAGACGGTTGAGATGGATAATTCAATTCATGTATTAAAGGATGAGTTAAAAGAAGTAATGAATAAATGGCAATTCCCATTGCATTTTATTGATTTTGAAACGAGCACTGTAGCATTGCCTTTTTATAAAGGTAGAAAACCGTATGAACAAGTTGCATTTCAATTTTCGCATCATATCGTTACTGAAGATGGAACGATAACGCATGTAAATCAGTTTATTTTAGATGAGGCAGGTAAGTTTCCAAATTTTGAGTTTGTGCGTGCTTTAAAAAATGCATTGGGTGATGTTGGGACTATTTTTAGGTATTCAAACCATGAGAATTCAATTCTAAATGCAATTTATTTTCAGTTGATGCAAAGTTCAGAAGTTGATAAACAAGAACTAATGGAATTTATAAAAACCATTACAAATTCAAAAAAAGAAAGTGTTGAACAATGGCAAGGTGCTCGTTCTATGGTGGATTTGTGTGAAGTATATAAAAATTATTATTTTGATCCAATGACAAAAGGTTCTAATTCAATAAAGGCCGTTTTGCCTGCTTTGTTAAAAAGAAGCCAGCTATTGCAAACTAAATATGCCAAAACCATTGGCGAATTAGGAATAAGTTCTTTAAACTTTCCGGAAACGCAATGTTGGTTAAAAGTAATCGATGGAGAAGTTCAAAATCCATACAAACAACTGCCTCCTTTATTTAATGAATGGTCTGAGGAGCAATTAGATACATTAGTATCTGATATAGAGGATGTAAATAACGGCGGTGCAGCGCTTTCTGCTTATGGGTTTTTACAATATACAGATATGAATTCTGAAGAACGAAAAGAACTGGTTACATCTTTGTTACGTTATTGTGAACTAGATACCCTGGCAATGGTAATGCTTTGGGAACATTTTATGGAAAGAATAAAATAAATAATATTATGATAAAAAGAATTGAAGAATTTGTTAAATATATAAATTCATATCCGATTGAACTGTATGGAGAATTTGGTTTGCAACATGAATTAGCGTTTTATTTTAGAAATAATTACGACGACATAAAAGTTTATCTTGAATATCCTACCACGAAAATATTTGGCAGAAGTAACACAAAGAGTTTTATAAAAAAAGAAATAGATCTCTATATTATTAATAGTAAAAATCAAAAATTTGTAATTGAGTTAAAAATGCCAAAATCTGACAGTGGCACACCTAATGAAATGTATAGGGCTATTGAAGATGTAAAATTCCTGGAGCAGTTAAAACTAAATAATATTGATGGTTGTTATTCCATTTTGTTTACAAATGATGTTGCTTTTTATAATGCAAAAAGGGCAAATTCTTCTATTTACAATAAATTTAATGGTAAACAAGTTAAGATAAATTCTTTGAGTCTATTAGAGATGCCTGTTTTCTTACACAAGAAGGGTCCTATTAATTTGAATAATGTATATACAAGTGAATGGAGCACATATTCAGATATAAACAAACAGGATTGGAAATATTATATTTTAGAAATAAAATAATAAACTTTTATGAAAAAGTCATTCAAATTAAAAATTGGAAAAGAATACTATAACAATGGAATTATTCAAATTCCCGCAAGATTTAAGGACTAGATATATTCCAAAAGATAAAAGTGTTCAAGTTCCTTTTGAATTTTATTTTAAAAAATTAATGCTAATAGAAATGGAAATAATTGAAAACATTTTAAAAGATAAAATATTGATTTTTGAATTTGAGAAATCAGATTCTGCGGTTCATAAATTAAAAGAACAAACAAAAAATATTCCAAATCTATCTGGTTTATATTTTGTTTTTTGTCAAGAAAAACTGGATGAAAAATTTAAACATTTAGAATTTAATTTGGTTGATCTAACTCATACACTTTTATATTTTGGCAAAGCAGGAGGAGTTACCTTAAAAGGTAATAAATTAAAACAGGGACTTAAAGGTAGATTAAATAATGTGATTTCAGATAGTTCACGTAATTTAAAGGATATTAAAAGAGCAAAATATTGGGAAATTATTATGGATGAAAATAACATCTCTATATTAAGAATAGTTTGTTTTTTGAGTGATAATCCATCCCAAATAGAGGAAAGTATATATAATGAACTTGATAAATCTAATAAAATCTATCCTTTTTTAAATAAGAAAAGAGGAAGGAATAAGAAAAAGTAGTATGAAAACAAGGATGAAATTAAAACCGATTATTTTAGAATCTATTTTAAAATTGAGTTTAAATCAAAATGAAATTACGGCATTAATGGTTCGTGACAACTGTTTAGTAATGGAACCGGAAATTGATTGGGGACATAGATTACCTGCAATTTGCAATACTATGCGATCATTAATTGGAAATGGATATGATTTGATTAGTGAGGATCAAGATTCAATTAATTTTAAGTTAAGAAAAAATAGTTTAAATGAATTAGAAAAAATAAGTCATAACTTAAATTTTCATACACTTGATGAAATTAAAGGTTTTGAAAAACTAGAGATGACTAATAAAAACATTTTAATTAATTGTAGTTCAAAGAAATTAATTGAAAATGATTTAATTGATAATAAATTTTCATTCGATAAATTATCTTTTCATGAATTAATTGGGAAAAATAGAATTGAATTGTATGAAAGATTAGTCAATGCAAAAAATCACACGCGAAAAAATGTTAAAATTGAACAAAACATTAATCTGAATAAAACTCAAAAAGCTTATCTTATTTATTCAAAAGGAAAAGTATTAAGTGGGGCTAGATCATTTGAATGGGGTGAAACTCAAATTGAAAAAACCTATATTTTATCTGCTTTGTTTGGTATTGTAAAAGCTAGTGATTACATACCTACATATGATTTGGCAATAAATGACAAAATTGATAATTTAAAAATTTGTGAATTTTGGAGAAATTCAAGAGCTATTGATACTGTTTTAGAAAAATTATATCGAGAAAAAATTCAAGTAATTAATTTATTAAGTAATGATTATAAAAAGGTTATTAATAAAAATCATTTAAACTTGATAAATTTAGATATTCACTGGAAGGATAGAGGGGATAAAAAAGGGAAATGGATAAAATTTCAATTTGATAATTTATTCTAATCTAATCGAAAAATGAATCTATTATATTAATAGACAGTTTTAAATAATAATTTATTCATTTTTGAAAATTATCATCCTGATAAAGACTTAAGAATATTCACTTACAATGTTTTGTAAATAATTTCGAAAAATAAAAAAAATGAAAAGCTTACAACAAATTAAAGATGAAATAGTTGATTTGTCCGCTAAATTTCATTTAATAAATGAAAACGATTTAGATTCATTAAAAAAAGTCGAATTAATTGAAATGGAAATTTTCGAATTGATTATTGATTTTGCATTTGAACAAAACATCATAAAAGAAAAAAATGATATTGAATTTAATCAAAGGATTATTAATCGACTATCTGTTGAAAATGAAGTTGTTTTTAATTTGAACTGGTTTTATACAAAGTTGTTTTACCCTGATTTTTATGAAAATAAGGAAGAATTTTTAGAAATGATTAAGTTAGATTTTATTTGATTTCAAATTGTTAATCTTACAACTTTTGTCACTTTCGCTATGTTTGATATTATTTAATCTTGCTGAATAAATTCAATTTAATTAAAACACCATTGTTATATCTCCCCAATTTCATCGTTCTATAATAAAATAAGAGAGATGAATTTACGAGATGAAATTAATGCGTTTAACAAACTTAAAAAGCTAATCAGCATGGAGCGAGATAGCAAGGATGCTAGTTTAGTGTTAAACAAATCCATTAAAGTAATGTCTTTCATGTGTTTAATGGAAAATTCGATTACGAATCGAAAAGCATTGACTAATGAAAAAGGAGAACCCATGAAAAAGTGGTGGCGTAAAAATTAATAACATCAAGAGGGTGTCCGAAAAGTCGAGACACCCTCATATAATTTTTAGACAGCTTCTTTGTTATAAATGATTCTTTTCATCGTATAGAGTTAGCACCTTAAAACTCTTTACTTATGGCTAACCTATCTATTCTTGAAAAAATCGAAAAAATCTACCTTGCTACTAAAGAAAAAGGTTTTTCAAAAGAACTGTTATTATCGCATAAACGTGAGCTAAATACATTAGCAAAATATTATGGACTTAAAGACAGTCACGCATATTGGTTGTCCGTTATTTTTTATTATAACATCGAAAATGATACGAATTGCACATTTAATGAACTAAAAGAAATGCTGAAAATTACTCCTGTTGTTTTAATCAAACAGATGGAGGAAATAGATTATTTAGTTGCGAATGAATTTTTAGTGAAGAAAAAAAAGTGTTCCAATTCGTATGCTGCTTCCAAACTTTCAAGTGTTCGTTTTTCTGTTCATTCAGACATTTCAGATGCAATAATACATGGAGATAAAATCCAGACTAAACAAGCAGAAAAAATAGAAACCTTATTGGATGCTGTTGAGATCATAAATACTTGGGTTAGTAAGCTTGAAGATAAAGAATTAGATGTGGAAGGTTTAATCAATAAATACAAGCAATTAAAAGAAGAAACGCAATTTTCATTTTTTTCATTTTTGAAAGCGAATAACACAAGTGTTACATCTGAATTGTTTTTGTTTCATGTTATTTGGCAATCATTATGTGGAAATTATTCAGTAGATGGCAACGAATTTTATAAGGTGTTTTTTAAAAATGAAAAAGATAAAGTTCGATTTGTGCAAAGTTTGTTAAATAAACGTAATGAATTAACAAATAATGATTTAATAGAGCAAGAAGAATTGTTCTTTCCAGGAGATGCAGTATTTATTTTAACTCAAAAAGTAAAAATTAAATTGAAGGAAGAAAACATCTTTTTTACCGGTAGTAATAGCGCCAATTTTGATTTAATAAGCCCAGAAAAAATTGTTTCAAAAAAGCTAATTCTACCAATAAATATGGCTAAAACTTATAAAGAGATAGCCAATGTGTTAAACGCGGATTATTATAATCAATTGATGTTAAGGTTGGAGCAAAAAGCATTACCTACTAGTTTGTCAATCCTATTTTATGGTTCTCCTGGAACGGGTAAAACAGAAATGGTGTATCAGTTAGCGAAACAGACGGGTAGGGAAGTGATTAAAGTGAATATTTCGGATGTTAAATCAAAATGGTATGGAGATAGTGAAAAGTTAGTGAAACGTATTTTTACGGATTATCGAGAACTTGCAAAAGGAAAATTAATAAAACCAATTTTATTACTAAATGAAGCGGATGCAATTATTAGTAAGAGATTTGAAAATTTAGATAATTCAATGGCATTTTCTTTGAATGCAATTCAAAACATCATATTAGAAGAAATGGAACGTTTTGATGGGGTGTTAATTGCTACAACTAACCTTGAAAAGAATTTTGATACTGCTTTTGAAAGACGTTTTTTGTATAAAATAGCATTTGAAAAACCAGGGAAAGCCGAACAAAAAGAATTATGGGAAACAAAATTAGGTGAGCTCGATAGGAATACTCAAATTTCAACATTAGTGGATGAATTTGATTTTACAGGTGCGCAAATTGAAAATGTAGTGAGAAGAACTGAGGTCCATTCGGTTTTATATAATAAACCCTTGAGTTTGGAAATGCTTAAATCAATTTGTAACGAAGAAGAAGTTGGATTTAATAAATCCAATAAAACCGTGCAAATTGGATTCCAAAAGTGATTTTTTATCATTTGGTTATAATGACTTATAAATTATACGTTTCGTTTACAAGGTTGAATTAATAAAATAATTGAATTAAAAATTGGTAAAGGTATGAGAACTCAAATTAAACCAAACAGATATGTATTTCATGTCTCACATCCAGCGTACAGATTAAGAATTCAAAAACTTGGATTATTTAAAAATGGTCTTAAAAACGGGAATATTCCAATCGGTGTATATGCGCATAATGTAAAAACGTTGCCAAATTATGATTGGTATCCATTTGTTTTATTTGGAGAAGTCGATGAAGAACTCGTTAAGTTGTATAATAATGAGGCTTTGAATGCGTATGACTATTGGAGAATTGATACGTTTGCAATTGATAATAAATGGTTTGTGGATGATGCCGCAAGAGCTGATTTTTCAATTGAGCTTGGTTATGATCCAAGGAACATGTATATATATACAGATTCAAATGTAACCCCGACTGCAATACAATTGTTTAGATTTCAGAATGATATATACCAGGAGTATAGAGGCGTTTCAGGTGCTTTTCATATTAGAAATAGTGGTGAATTTCGTGCGTTTAGATGATGTTCAATAATCAAATTCAACCTCCCGTTTTGTATTTTATAGAATACAAAAACGGCATTTTTTAGATAACACAATCCCTTTATGGTTGTTTGGAATGCTTTATTAATTATTGAAATTCAAGTGTTTGTATTATTTGTTTAATTTTTAAATTATTAATTTTCAAAATATTAAATAAATAAACTTAAAATCTAAATTAATTAAGTTCAAACTACTTTTTAAAAATCAACTGATAATACTACTTTATCTAAAGTGAAATGTTAGATAAATGGACTTAATGGAAAAGTCTTTTCTCATTACAAATTTAGAGCAAAAAAAGCCCCTGCTGATGAGCAGGGGCGAAAGTTATTCAATGTGAAATGTTAGTATAGTGAGATGTTATTTTTTGGGTTCTAAAAGTTCTTTACAACGGTTGATTAATTCATTTAAATGAATTTTTGTTTTTACATCTGTTGTTGTTGGTAGTATTCGTATTAATTCTTTTTGAATGGAAATTAATTCTTGTCTAGCGATACCTGGAACATCTGTTTGGAACAAATTCACCGTTTTGAAATCTAATGTATAATTTCCTCCAGGAGGATTACTACCTACATATACATTATTATTAGGTTGTATTAATTCTCCAAGGTGATGTATATAATTTCTCTGTAAGTTTCTTCGGTAGATATCTAATGCTTTTCCTTGTTTGGCATCCGATAAAATCACATTCGATAAATAACCAAATAAATCATATAAACTCAAATTGTCTTTTGATAAGGTACTTGATTCCTGAATACGAATTAATTTATCGCCTGAAAGAATATTTGTCAAAGCGCTATTTTGTATGTTTTTGATGCGTTCCACTCCAGATTCCGGTTTGATTTTCGCTAGAATGTTTTGGTCTAATAACCAGGTAGGGGTTTGAAAAACTTGTGCGTCTAAAAAACGTAATGCATCTAATTGTATTTGTTTCGGAACTACATTGTAAACGTTTCCTTCCATGTCATACGTTTTTGAAGTCCCATAAATACCTCCAATGTTTTTACTTACGTGTCCTATATATAAGCTATATTGTTGTGCAACTTGATTATACATTTCAGCAAGTTCTTCATAATTTTCACCATCCTCTTTTGTCCAATCGATGAGGTTTGGTACGATTCGTTTTAAATTTTTAATTCCATATTCAGACGCTTTCATCGCATTATCGCTCAAATCTTCTCGTTGGTATCTTGGGTCGTGCGGACTATTTTCTGTTCCGAAATTTAATCTCGGATTTTTTAATCGTTCTTTGATTAGGGAGTTTAATTTGTTTTTGTCCTCGTTTTCATTTTTTGTGTCGTTAAAATATTTATAACCCCATTCTATAGCCCACTGATCGTAGTCATTTACTCGAGGGAATAAATCTTTTATCTTGTCTTCTGGTTGCGCTACATAATTAAAACGTGCGTAATCCATAATGGATGATGTGTGTCCGTGTTCTTTACACCATAAACTATCTCTCAATTTTTCTACAGGTGTAGCGGAACTTGCCCCCATATTGTGTCTTAATCCTAAGGTGTGTCCAACTTCATGTGCAGCAACAAATTGGATGAGTTTCCCCATCAATTCATCGTCAAAAATTCGTTTTCTTGCGCGAGGGTCGTTTGGTCCTGCTTGCACGAAATACCAATTATGTAGTAAACTCATGATGTTGTGGTGCCATCCAATGTGACTTTCTAAAATTTCACCCGATCTAGGGTCATTTACATTAGGTCCGTATGCATTTTCTACATTAGAAGCAAAATAGCGTATCACAGAGAATCGTGCATCTTCCAAACTCATGGTAGAATCTTTTTCTGGCCAATATTCTCCACGGATGGCATTTTTCCAACCCGCTTGTTCGAATGCTTTAGCCCAATCATCCACTCCGGCTTTCATGTATTTTCTCCATTTTTCTGGTGTAGCAGGGTCTATGTAATATACGATAGGTTTTTTGGGTTCGATGAGTTCACCTTTTGCCTGTCTGATTGCATCTTCGTTGTTTTTCGGTTCCAATCTCCAGCGTGTCACGTAAGCTTTTTTATGTACTTGTTGAGCATCCTCCTCAAAAGAACTTATCGAATTTATAAAATAACCTACACGTTCATCGTGCAAACGTTTTCTCATCGGAGTTTTAGGAAGTAACAAAAAAGAAGTGTTTAATTCGAAAGTCACGAAACCAGCTTCTCTACCAGCCGGAATGTTTGACCCTTTTCCAAATCCACTAGAAGTAGGTGCGTCGTAAGTTTTTGTCGTTTTTAATTCGGTGTTTATTGGATAAGAACGTATCGACTGAATGAATGATTTATCACGTTGGAAAGAACCTATTTTGTATTGTTCTTTTCCGTCAGTATCAATTCCAAACGTTGGGTTGTCGCCATTAAAGTAGTCTGTAACGTCAATCAATACACACGTGTCTTTTTTGATTGCTTGAATATCGAACACTCCGATGATAGGGTCTGTGTTGCTATTTTTAACCGCAATAGAAATTGGTTTGGTACTATCGGAAGAGTTAGCAACGTAAGTGATACTTTTTAGAAACACATTATTATTCGGACCTTTTTCCCATTTGATTACTTGTCGATTGACTTCTTCTCCACCAAATTTACCACAGCCCGCCACTGTTTTACCATAACGAGTCACCGCAATAATTTCACGGTTATAAATAGAGTCAGCTATTTCAAAATACCATTTTGTCCCTACTTGATGAACGGTAAATAGTCCTTTGCTTGTTTTTGCATCTTTGGTTATGACTTCACGAAAAGGTTTTATTTTCTTTGTTTCTTCTTTTAAAGGTTTGCTTTCCTTTTTATCTTTTTCCTTTGATTGAGAAAAAGTAATACCTGTTGCCAAGGCTAAAAAAAGGGCGAGTAAAATCGATGGTAAATATTTCATACGGTTTTAATTTTTGAGGAGGACTAAGTTACGCATTTTTGAAATGATTCTGATTCTGTTTTATTAAAACGGGATTTTATCAATTGTATTTAAATAATTCAATTTTCTTTTTTTTGATTTTAATTTAATCATTTTTATGATTAAAAAATAATCTTTTTGTAATACTTTTGTCATAATTGAAAATAGTATCGTTATGACAAATAAACATCAATTCTTGAGAAATGAATCTATTTCAATTTTTAGTCTTGAGATAGGTAGTGAACTATTTTTGCCTATGCTATCGGCAGGTATAAGTGCTGGTTTTCCTTCTCCAGCGATGGATTTTATGGATGTCTCGATTGACTTAAATCAGTTGATGATAAAACATCCTTCTGCTACTTTTTTTGGTCGCGTACAGGGTAGTTCTATGTTGGACGCTGGGATTTCAGATGGTGATTTACTCGTTATCGATAGAAGTTTGTCTCCTTCAAATAATAAGATTGCGGTTTGTTTTATTGATGGTGAATTTACCATCAAGCGCATTCAGAAAGAAGTAGATTGTTGCTGGTTGATGCCTGCCAATGAAAAATATAAACCAATCAAAGTGACCAATGAAAACGATTTTTTAGTTTGGGGAATTGTCACTCATGTGATTAAAAAAGTCTGAGTATGTATGCCTTGGTCGATTGTAACAATTTTTATGCTTCCTGTGAACGTGTTTTTAGACCTGAATTAATTGGTAAGCCTATTGTTGTGCTCTCTAATAATGACGGTGCTGTTATTGCGCGCAGCAATGAAGCCAAAGAGATAGGGATTCCGATGGGTGCTGTTGCTTTTCAATATGAACACGTTTTTCGAGAGAATAATGTAGAGGTGTTTTCAGCTAATTTTGCGCTTTATGGAGACATGAGTCATCGTGTAATGTCTGTTTTACAAAGTTTTGCGCCTGAAATAGAAATTTATAGTATAGACGAGGCATTTTTACTCTTTGAAGGGTGTGAAAAGTTTGATTTAAAAGCGTTGGGTGAAAAAATGGTTTCTCAGGTGCGTCAATGGACAGGAATCCCCATTAGTATTGGATTTGCGCCTACAAAAGCCTTGGCAAAAGTCGCCAATCGAATTGCGAAAAAATATCCTGTTCAAACAAACAGTTGTCACATTATTCAAAGTGAAGAGAGTAGACTGAAAGCCTTAAAATGGTTAAAGGTGGAAGATATTTGGGGGGTAGGGAGGCAGCACGCAAAAAGACTTTGGCATGTAGGGGTGAAAACCGCTTTTGATTTTACGCAGTTATCAGACGCATGGGTACGCAGAAATATGTCCGTCATTGGATTGCGTTTAAAACATGATTTACAAGGAATACCAACGATTCAAATGGAAGAAATCAATCCTAAAAAGTCAATTACTACCTCGCGTTCGTTTGAACGAAATCTGGTTGAATTCGAGGAGGTAAAAGAGCGTGTAGTTACATTTATGGTTGTGTGTGCAGAGAAATTGCGTAAACAAAAATGTTGTTGTACTTCCTTTTATTTGTTTTTAAGAACCAATTCACACAGACAAGATTTGGAGCAGTACAGAGGAGCAACTGTGGTAAAATTAACGTTTCCAACCAATTCTACTTTAGAGTTGATTCATGTTGCAACTGCAGCTTTGACTTCCATTTTTCGAAAAGGATATCGGTATAAAAAGGCGGGGGTAATTATTATGGATTTCATTCCTGAAGATAAAGTACAGTTAACATTGTTCGAAAATACGAATCCAAAACATCATGGGTTGATGCAGGTCCTCGATGGATTAAACGTGAAGTTTGGCCAGCAAAAAATAAAAGTAGCTTCTCAAGATCAGCGGCGAGTTTGGAAGATGAAACAAGAGAAAAGATCACCTTCGTATACAACTTGTTTACAGGATATTATAAAAATAGTTGTTTAAATTTTATAAACAGAGGCAACCTTATAAATTTTTTAGTGTTTTAGAGTAGAATTTATCGAAAATTTAACTCCTATAAAATAAGTAGAATAATAACTGTTTTTTAATTGGATTTTAACATTTTTTGAATAAATTTGTATTGTTAACTAAAAATTAATTAATCTATGAGAGTATTATTACTTATGATGACTGTCTTGATCTCTGTCTTTGCAAGATCTCAAGCAGTTTTCGAAATTGAAACTCCTGCGTCAATCAAGGGGTTTTACAAGTTCGGATTAGGTGATTCCACCGTTGATTACAGATGGGGAAATGGAAACACTGCCGAAAAATCTGTTTCTGCATCTTTGGCACTTGGTAAAGATTCACTTGCGAGAGAAGCGTTAGAGTTAAATGTGAAAGGCAAAATTGCAGTACTATATCGTGGTGGTGCATCTTTTACTGACATCGCTTTAAGAGCACAAGCAGCCGGTGCTGTTGCAGCAATTCTTGTGAACAATCGACCTATCACCGACGGTGCACAAGGTGGTGTATGGTCAATGGCTGTTTCAGCAGGATCTGAGAATCTTAAAATACCTTTCATTATGGTTAGTCAAGAAGATGGTGCTTTGATAACGAACATGATTAGAAAAGGGGAGGATGTAAAAGGGTATATCGGTAAAAAGAGAAAGTTAGATTTTGACATCAAATTAACTGAGGATTGGATTGCAACACCTTTGTACAGAACTCGTCCTGTGTATTTAGCTAAAAAAGGAATGATTAGTGATACATTAGGTTTGTCAGTAATTAATACTGGAAGTACTTATGGTAAAAATATTCTTGTTGTAGCTGATATTTCTTTTGGAGGTAAAAGTATTTTTGCGGATACTTTGTTAGAAGATTCTATAGCAGCTTCTGGAGATGTAAATGGAGGCGATACTATGTATTATAGATTTTCAAAGCCTTTTCAACCAAATTTTGATTTACCAACGGGGAGTTATAAGCTAAAGTATTCTTTACATCAACTTCAAATTGATGGTCAAGATACATCAGTTGTTATACTAAATGATGACTTCAAAGCTGATAATGAAGTTGTATCATATTTCACAATTTCTGATTCAACACTAGCAATTGGAAATACAATTTCATATACATCTACTACTAATAATAATACGGTTTATACAAACAAAGGTAATTGGTCAGTAGCAAGTAATACTGGGGCAACATTGAAAAACTTCAAGTCATGTATCGTATTTAAAAACCAAAATTCAGATAAAGTAAATATAAACTCAATGGATTTTTTAGGGTATGCACTTGAAACAAATGCAACTCTACAAAACTCAAAAGTTGGTATCGAAGTGTATAAGTGGAATACTACAGCATCTAATATTTTTGATCCAAATTATAAACTTACAGTTGAAGATTTAGTTTCTGAGGTTGAATCAGAATACATTTTTAAAAATGCATTTAAATCTGATTATGGAACTTATAATTTTAAGAATGATGGACTTACGTTAGAAGCAAATGGTATGTATTTATTCTGTGTGTCTACTACTACTCCAAGTATTGGCTTTGGTTTTAATACAAGGAATGAACCAAACATGTGGCCATCTATTGCTTTTAACAATCAATACTTAATGCCACTTTATTCCGATGGTACTTTTTACAGAACAGGGTTTGGTTCAGATATGATTCCTGCAATTACTTTGAATTTTTCTGAAAAAGCACTTTTAAGTTCTTCAAAAGATATAATCTCTTATTCAATTGTAACCCCTGCTGTACAGGCAAGTGTAGGGGTAGATAAGGTTACATTTACAGTTTCTAATAATACAGACATAACTAAACTTATCGCTAAGTTTAAATTGTCGCCAAAAGCAACCATGACAATTAATAATGTTGCACAAGTTTCAGAAACAACAGTGAATGATTATTCAAATGTGTTAAGTGCGATTATTACTGCTGAAGATGGTACAACTAAAACGTATGAAATTATTGTAACAGTAGCTCCAAAAAGTTCTGAGAAAATTATTGTTTCATGTAAACAAGGAACAGCTTTTGGTTTAATAGAAAATGACAAGGTTACTTTCAATTTACCTACAGGTACTGATGTTACTAAATTAGTGTTCACATACACAGTTTCTCCATTAGCAAAAGCATACATTTTTGATTCGTTGGGTACAGATAAAGATTCAACATTCACAACAGACGTTACTAAAGTAGACGCGTCAGGAATTGTTAAAATTAAAGTAGTAGCTGAAGATGGTTCTTTTAAATACTATGATTTAATCGTTAAAGTAGTTAAAAGTTCTTCAAAATTAATTACTGCATTTAGTTTTACATCTCCGGCTGCAACAGGAACAATAAAAGATGGTGTTATTAGTTTAAATGTTCCTAAAGGAACGGATGTTACAGGCTTAATTGCTAAGTTTACAGCGTCTCCTAAATCAACAGTTTATGTTGACGATGTAGCGCAGGTTTCAGGTACTACACCGAATAATTTCTCAGGTACTGTAAGATATAAAGTTGTTGCAGAAGATGGAAGTTCAGTGATTTATGAAGTTGTTGTTACTGTATTAAAAGCACAAGGAAATTCAATTACGAAGTTCTCATTTGTTGATCCTGCAGTAACAGGTGTTATTACTGGAACAAACATTCTTGTTAAAGTACCTAAAGCAACAGATTTTACAACATTAGTAGCTTCATTTGAAGCTTCTGCTGACGCAGTTGTTAAAGTAGGTGCAAATGTTCAAATTAGTGATGTAACTGCAAATGATTTTACAAATCCTATTTCGTATGATGTAACTTCTGAAGCAGGTGTAACTAAAACGTACAAGGTGACAGTAGAAGAAACAGATTTAAGTAACCTTTGTAACATAGTTTCTTTCGGTTTTGAATCTCCTAAAGCTACTGGAGTTGTTTCAGGAAACAAAGTAACTGTTACTGTACCAAAAGGAACCGATTTAACTAAATTAGTTGCTTCATTTACTTTATCTGCAGGTGCAACTGCAAAAGTTGCTGATGTTAATCAGGTATCTGGTGTTACTGCAAATGATTTCACGGGTGTGGTTAAATACGACATCACTGCTGCTGATAATTACACTAAAAAATCATTCGAAGTTACTGTTAAGGAAGATGCAAGTGCTAGTTTGAGTGAAATTGCAAATTCAAACATCAAATTGTATCCAAACCCTTCAACAGGTGAGTTTAAATTAGCTGTTTCAGTAGGTCAATTATCTGTTAGAATTATGGATGCAGCTGGAAGAGAAGTTTACAATTACAATGAGAAAAATAATTTAACTAATGAATTTAGTGTAAATCTTGTTGATATTGAAAACGGAACTTACTTCGCAAACATTGTAAATAACGGTGAAAGAGCAGTTATTAAATTACAAATTGCAAAATAATTTTAAATCAATTTGATTTATAAACTAGGGAGGCTTCGGTCTCCCTTTTTTTGTGTTATAAATAAATGATTTAGATATACTCCGTATATTTGTGATTAAAACAAAATATAGTATACATGAAAGCATATGTATTTCCTGGTCAAGGAGCACAATTTTCTGGTATGGGAAAGGATTTGTTTGATTCAAATCCAATCGCAAAAGAAATGTTTTTGAAAGCAGACGAGATTTTAGGTTTTGAAATTCATAAAACAATGTTCTATGGAACGGATGAAGAATTGAAACAAACTAAAATTACGCAACCAGCTATCTTTTTACATTCTACAATTTTAGCTGCTTGTTTAGGTGATTCATTTACACCTGATATGGTTGCTGGACATTCATTAGGTGAAATTTCAGCTTTAGTGGCTAATAAAACCTTAAGTTTCGAAGATGGGTTGACATTAGTATATAAAAGGGCTTTAGCAATGCAAAAAGCGTGTGAAGCTACTCCATCAACTATGGCAGCTATCATCGGGCTAGAAGATAAAGTAATCGAAGATATTTGTGCTGAAGTAGAAGGCGTAGTAGTAGCTGCAAATTACAATTGTCCAGGACAGTTAGTTATTTCAGGTGAGCTTACAGCTGTTGAAACAGCCTGTGCTAAGTTGAAAGATGTAGGCGCTAAAATGGCCGTGATTTTACAAGTGGGTGGTGCTTTTCACTCTCCTTTAATGGAATCTGCAAGGGAAGAATTGGCGCAAGCAATTGAAGCAACTGAATTTAAAACACCGATTTGTCCAGTTTATCAAAACGTCACAGCTTCTGCTGTTTCAGATCCTGAGCAAATCAAAAAGAACTTGATAGAGCAATTAACGGCGCCAGTAAAATGGACACAAACAATGCAACAAATGATTGCTGATGGTTGTACGTCGGTGACAGAGGTTGGTCCTGGAAAAGTGTTACAAGGTTTATTTAAAAAAGTAGATCGCGCATTCCCAACATCTTCTGCTGTTATTGAATCAACAGAAGCATAATTGTTTAATAAAATATTTAAAACTAAAAAAAAAAGGGACTTTTAGAGTCCCTTTTTTAGTTTTATGAAGTTATAATTTATTAGTTTCTGTAAAGAGTTGACTTAACTGCATTGATTACTCTTTGTGCATTTGGTAAAGCTTCATCAATTAAAGTTGGTGAGAAAGCAAAAGGAGTATCTGTTTGTGTAACACGCATTACTGGCGCATCTAAATAATCAAAAGCATAGCGTTGTAAATGATAAGCAATTTCAGATGAAATAGAAGCTAATGGCCAAGATTCCTCCACAACGACACAACGATTTGTTTTCTTAACAGATTCAACGATACAAGGATAGTCGATAGGTCGAACTGTTCTTAAATCGATGATTTCACAAGAAATACCTTCTTTCGCTAAAATTTCAGCAGCTTCAAATGCTACTTTGATAATCTTACCAAAAGAAACGATAGTTACATCTGTCCCTTTACGTTTAATATCTGCAACACCGATTGGAATAATATATTCTCCTTCAGGAATTTCACCTTTATCACCATACATTTTCTCAGATTCCAAGAAAACAACAGGGTCATTATCTCTGATAGCAGCTTTTAATAATCCTTTTGCATCGTATGGATTTGATGGAGTAATTACTTTCAATCCTGGTACGTGAGCATAAAAAGCCTCAAAACTTTGAGAGTGAGTCGCTGCTAATTGTCCAGCTGTTGCATTTCCTCCACGGAATACAATAGGGCAGTTATATTGACCACCAGACATTTGTAACATTTTAGCTGCTGAGTTGATGATTTGGTCTGCAGCTAAGATTGCAAAGTTCCAAGTCATAAATTCAACGATAGGCCTTAACCCTTTCATAGAAGCACCAACAGCGATACCAGCGAAACCTAATTCAGCAATAGGTGTGTCAATTACTCTTTTAGGTCCAAATTCATCAAGCATTCCTTGAGAAACTTTGTATGCTCCATTGTATTCTGCCACTTCTTCTCCAAGTAAAAATACCGAAGAGTCAGCACGCATTTCTTCTGTCATTGCTTCACGAAGCGCCTCTCTAAACTGTACAGTCTTCATAATTATAGTTAAATCGTTAAATTTAAGTTTGTTAGAAATTTTAGTTGTAAACAGAAATTTCAGATTGCAAAATTAACAATATTCGTTGTAAAAAATCACAATTATCAATGACTTTTTAAACTTTTATTAGGGTTTAAAAATAGATGTAAAAAACTGATAATTTTAATTGATATTCTCACTCATTCGTCGACTTTTCTTCTTAATTTTGCACAGTTTAAAGTAATAATTTTCTATTATGAATATATTAGTTTGTATCAGCAAATCACCGGACACAACATCTAAAATTGCTTTCACAGAAGGGAATACTAAGTTTGATGAAAATGGTGTTCAATTCATTGTTAATCCATATGATGAGTGGTATGCTTTAGTAAGAGCACTTGAATTAAAGGAAACAATTGGAGGTAATGTAACAATCATCACGGTTGGAAATGCAGGTGATGAAGCAATCATTCGTAAGGCGTTAGCGATTGGTGCTGACAGTGCTGTTCGTATTGATGCTGAACCAACTGATGCTTATTTTGTTGCTGCTCAAATTGCAGCTTATGCAAAGAAAAATGCGTTTGATTTAGTATTGACAGGAAAAGAAACTATTAATTATAATGGTTCTCAAGTAGGAGGTATGATCGCTGAGCATTTAGAGTTACCTTATGTATCTCTTGCTTCAAAATTAGATGTTGCTGGAAATGTGGTTACACTTGAACAAGAAATCGTTGGTGGATTGCAAGTAGTAGAAGTAAATACTCCGGTTGTAGTGAGTTGTGCAAAAGGTATGGCTGAACAACGTATTCCAAACATGAGAGGAATTATGGCTGCTAGAACGAAACCATTAGAGGTTATCGCTCCTGAGTCAGTAGATTTATTTACACAATATGAAGGGTACCAATTACCAGATGCTAAAAAAGCATGTACACTAATAGACCCATCAAATATGGATTCATTAGTTGAATTATTACACAACGAAGCAAAAGTTATCTAATTGTTGGTTATTTAATAGCTTATAAAACAGTTTTAATTAAATAATCATTTAAGACAAATATTTACATATGAAAACATTAGTATTTATAAATAGTAATCATTTTGCAGCTAAAGCTTCTTTGGAAGTAATCACCTATGCTAAAAAATTAGGAGGTGAGGTTATTGCTGTAACTTACGGTAGTCAAGAAGGAGCAGAACAATTAGGTGCTTACGGTGCTTCAAAAGTGTTAGTTGATAATTCATTAACAGTAGCTGATGAGCAACAAATCACTAAGTTAGTTGCCTCTGCAGTTGAATCTACAGGTGCTACTACCGTTGTTTTTTCTCATGACTTAGTTGCAAAATCAGTTGCTCCAAGATTGTCAGTGAGATTAAAAGCTGGTTTGATTTCTGGTGCTATTGCATTGCCTGAAACAGGAAATGGATTTACGTGTAAGGTAAATGTTTTTTCTGGAAAAGCATTTGCATCGGTTTCTGTTAAAACGGATGTAAAAATCATTTCTTTATTACCTAATTCTATTCAACCTGAAAATATTGGAGGTTCAGCAGTTGTTGAAACATTCAATGGAAATATGGGTACATCAGCAATTAAAGTTGTCAGTACTAAAAAACCAGAAGGAAGTATTCCTTTACCAGAAGCTGAATTAGTTGTATCTGCAGGTCGTGGGTTAAAAGGTCCAGAAAATTGGGGAATGGTTGAGGAATTAGCTACAGTATTAGGTGCGGCAACTGCGTGTTCTCGTCCTGTTGCCGATATCGGTTGGAGACCTCATCATGAGCATGTAGGACAAACAGGAGTGGCAATTCGTCCAAATTTATATATTGCTGCGGGTATTTCAGGTGCCATTCAGCATTTAGCGGGAGTAAATGGTTCTAAAGTGATCGTGGTTATTAATTCTGATCCAGAAGCTCCTTTCTTCAAAGCTGCTGATTATGGAGTTGTTGGTGACGCGTTTGATGTGTTGCCAAAACTTACCGAAGCAATTAAAAAGTTTAAAAACGCGAACTAAAAGTTCTCAAATGAATATCGGTGAGGGGCAACCCTCACATCTTTAAAGTTTTTTATGGTTAAAATTAAACTTGATATTATTGGCCTCTCATATAGTCAAACTCAATCTGGGGCATATGCATTGGTATTAGCAGAAACAGGAGGAAAACGAAGTCTGCCAATAATTATTGGTGGATATGAAGCACAAGCTATAGCTATCGAATTGGAAAAAATGACTCCAACGAGACCTTTAACCCATGATCTTTTCAAAAGTTTCGCTGATTCATTTCAAGTAAATATAGAAGAAGTAGTTATTTATAATTTGGTTGAAGGTGTTTTTTATGCTAAACTTATTTGCGTTAAAGACGGAAAATTTAGTGAGATAGATGCGCGTACCTCCGATGCTATTGCATTAGCTGTTAGGTTTAAATGTCCTATTTATACCTTTGAGTCTATTTTAGCTAGTGCAGGGATATTGTTGGATGAAAACAATGAACTTATTGCAGATGCACCCGAAACAGAGTCTATTGAAACTAAAAAAGTAGACACAGGAATGGCTACAATGAATATGGACCAGTTAGAAGAAAATTTAAATCAAGCGATTGAAAATGAAGATTACGAATTGGCTTCTAAAATTCGTGATGAAATTAATAAACGTTCAGAATCATAATATAGTAAACCAATGAAGCAATATCACGACTTACTGAATCATATATTAGAAAACGGTACACAAAAAGGAGATAGAACTGGAACAGGAACTATCTCAACTTTTGGATATCAAATGCGTTTTGATTTAAATGAAGGATTTCCTTTATTGACGACTAAAAAATTGCATTTACGTTCTATTATAGTTGAGTTATTGTGGTTTTTACGAGGGGAAACGAATATTAAATTCTTAAAAGATAACAATGTTTCCATTTGGGATGAATGGGCGAATGAAGAGGGAGATCTTGGTCCAGTATATGGCCGTCAGTGGAGATGTTGGCCTGATGGAAATGGCGGAACTATAGATCAAATTAAAAATATTATTGATCAGATTAAAAAGAATCCTGATTCAAGAAGATTAATTGTTTCTGCTTGGAATGTGGCTGATGTGGATACGATGGCATTACCACCTTGTCATTCTTTATTTCAATTTTATGTTTCTGATGGTAAGTTAAGTTGTCAGTTATATCAACGCAGCGCTGACACGTTTTTAGGCGTGCCATTTAATATCGCTTCTTATGCTTTATTAACTATGATGGTTGCTCAAGTGTGTGAATTAGGTTTAGGTGATTTTGTTCATACTTTTGGAGATGTACATTTGTATAATAACCACATTGAGCAAGCTAAATTACAATTGACGCGTGATTTCAGACCTCTACCTACTATGAAAATAAATCCAGAAGTAAAAGATATTTTTTCTTTCAAATTAGAGGATTTCGAATTGTTAAATTACGACCCACATCCTCATATAAAAGCGGATGTTGCTATTTAATAAAGAGTAAAGCCTATTGGAGCTTACTATTTAATTTAACTTTTCTTCCCTAAAATTATTTCAAATGAAATTAGCACTTATCGTAGCAATGGATCAAAACCGAGGAATCGGTAAGGATAATGATCTGATGTGGCATTTACCAGCGGAAATGCGTTTTTTTACAGAAACAACGAAAGGGCAAATTGTCGTAATGGGAAGAAAAAATTATGATTCTATTCCCTTAAAATATAGACCACTTCCAAACAGGGAGAATGTTATATTAAGTAGAAATAGAAGTTTTGATGCTGGAGATTGTAAGGTGTTTACATCAATAGATGATTGTTTAGTTCATTTTTCAGAAGAAAAAGAACGAACTGTTTTTATTATTGGAGGTGGACAGATTTATAATCAAGCAATCAATCATCCTAGTTTAGAGAAGATGTATATTACAGAAATTCATTATCCTTTCGAACCTGATACCTTTTTTCCTGTTTTTGATGAGACTAGGTGGAAGAAAGAGTCTGTTTTAAAATATGAAGCAGATGAAAAAAATCCTCATAGCTTTGAGGTTTTTAAATACACTAAGATTTAATCAAACCATTTTTACAGAAAAAACTTCCTTCTGCTTTCTTTTTATTGTAAAGTGCTCTACTGATAGCAGTTTGTTCTTCTCGATCGTGTCTTTCGTGGTAAAGATGGAATTGAATACTATGATATTTTAGATTTTTACATTTAAATCCTGCTTTCAAAATTCTCCACTCAATGTCTGAATCTTCGCCATAGCCTGTAATTTCATAATCTTCATCAAAACCATTGATTGCATGCATGATTTTTTTTGGAATAGCCATATTACAACCTAATAACTTTGGCTTTTTAACAATGAAAATAGGCTTAAACGGTATTCTAAAACTGTCTTCTACTCGTGTGCTTTTATTTAAAATCATTTCAATTTTATTAGGTACAATCAAGTTAGATTCAAGCATTTTTCGAGATGTTTTTTCATCTAGATTTGTCCGTTTTGCAAATAACACTACATTTTCGTTAAAGTGTTTTGCATACGTCTGTAAATAAGTAGTATGTAAAACACAATCACCATCAATGAAAACGTATAAATCTTCATCTGAATTTCTAATCCCTGTATTAAGAATTTTATTTTTCCTAAAACCAATGTCTTCCTGGGTGAAATGAATTAATTCAAAAGAGTATTTACAAGAATTAATGAAAGCTTTCATTACTTCAGAATCACCGTCTTCTAAAACCGAAACTTTAAAATTTTTATATTTTTGTAAGGCAACGGAATCTAATACTTTTTTTAAGAAAACGGTGTTTTTGTATACAGTGATAAATAGACGGATGGAAGGATTTTTCATTTCTACATTGATGCTCTTGCAAAAGTACAATAAAAAGAGCTACTTATTTTTTTAAGACTAGAAATGACTTATTAACAACATCAATTTAAAGAATGAGAATTAGCTATCTTTGTCCTCTAATTTTTCCCCATAATGATCGTCTGTATTGCTGAGAAACCGAGTGTTGCGAGAGATATTGCCAAAGTTATTGGTGCAAACCAAGCTAAAGATGGGTATATGGAGGGAAATGGTTATCAAGTTACTTGGACATTCGGACATCTTTGTACCTTAAAAGAACCACAAGATTATACAGAAAAATGGAAGTATTGGCGTTTGGAAGATTTACCAATGGTTCCTTCGAGTTTTGGTATTAAATTGATCGATAATCAAGGGGTAGCCAAACAATTTCATACTATAGAAAGATTAGTACAATCGGCTGAGGAGGTGATAAACTGTGGGGATGCTGGTCAAGAAGGAGAATTGATTCAACGTTGGGTTTTATTAAAGGCAAAATGTAAAGCTCCGATGAAGCGATTATGGATCTCTTCATTAACGGAGGAAGCCATTCGAGAAGGATTTCACAAATTAGTTGACGCAAAGAAATACGATAATCTATATGCAGCGGGAAGCGCTCGTGCTATTGGTGATTGGATGTTAGGAATGAATGCTACGCGTTTATTTACTAAAAAATTCGGTCAAGGTAAAGCAACATTATCTATAGGTCGGGTACAAACACCTACATTAGCAATGATTGTAGCTCGTCACAAAGAAATTACAGCATTTAATTCAGAAGAATATTGGGAGTTAAAAACACTTTATCGTGAAGTTGAATTTTCGGCTACGATTGATAGGTTAAAGACACTCGATAAAGCTGAAAAAGGGATGAGTTATTTACAAAATCATCCGTTTGAAGTTACCTCTTTTGAACAGAAAGAAGGAAAGGAAGGTAATCCTAGATTATTTGATTTGACCGCATTGCAAGTAGAAGCGAATAAGAAATTTGCTTATACAGCGGATGATACACTGAAAGGAATTCAAAATTTATATGAGAAAAAGTTAGTGACCTATCCTCGTGTAGATACAACTTACTTATCAGAAGATATTTATCCTAAAGTTCCTGGTATATTACAAGGAATGAAAAATTATGAGGGGTTGATTGCACCTCTATTACAGAAACCAATACCAAAATCGAAAGCGGTTTTTGATGATAAAAAAGTAACGGATCACCATGCGATTATTCCAACGGGTATAAATCCTGGTACTTTGCCTTTGATTGAAGAACATATTTATGATTTAATTGCCAAGCGATTCATTTCTGTTTTTTACCCTGAATGTAAGGTTTCGAATACGACTGTATTAGGAAAAGTAGGTCAAGTTGAATTCAAAGCAACAGGAAAGCAAATTTTAGAGCCGGGTTGGAGAGAGGTGTATCTAAATGAACAAACAAAACAAGTGCTAAGTGATGATGGAGGAAAAAAAGATGAGGAGGAAAGAGTAATGCCTGTTTTTGTGGAGGGAGAGAGTGGTCCACACGTTCCTAAAATTCACCATGGAAAAACATCTCCTCCCAAATATTATACGGAGGCAACATTGTTACGTGCGATGGAAACTGCAGGGAAACAAGTAGAGGATGAAGAGATGCGTGAATTATTGAAAGACAATGGTATTGGAAGACCTTCCACACGTGCAAATATTATTGAGACTTTGTTTAAACGAAAATACATCGAACGTAAAAAGAAAAACATTGTTCCGACACAAACTGGGGTCGATTTGATTGATACGATTCAAAATGAATTATTAAAAAGTGCTGAATTAACAGGGGATTGGGAACGTAAATTGCGTTTGATTGAGAAAGGCGAATATGAATTAGACACTTTTAAAACGGAACTTATTCAGATGGTTAGGGAACTAACCGATGAGGTGATTTTTAATACCCGAAGAGTGATTTCCCTTGAAAATGAAAAAGTCGCTTTACCTAAGATAGAACGAAAACCACGAGAACCGAAACCTAAAAAAGTAGAAAATCCGGAAGAATTGACTTGTCCAAAGTGTAAAAACGCATCCATTAAAAAAGGGAAAACAGCCTATGGTTGTGCTAATTTTGGCACTTGTGGATTTAAAATTCCGTTTGGATTATTAAATAAAAAATTAACTGATAAACAAGTGGTTGATTTGATTATTTCAGGTAAAACAGCCAAGATAAAGGGGTTGGAAATGCCCGGGTCTGAAAAATCATTTGAAGGTAAGTTTGTCTTGACTGCTGATTTTGAAATTGAAATAGAAAAATAAATCCGATGAAAGTAAAATTGATTTGCATCGGGAAAACCGGTAAAGATTTTTTAGTTGCTGGAGAGCAAGAATACATCAATCGATTAAAGCATTATGTTCAAATTGAACGTATCGAAATTCCCGATATTAAAAACGCTAAAAAATTAACGTTTCAGCAAGTCAAAGATGCGGAAGGAAAAGAAATCTTAGCAAAAGCAGGAGCAGATCGTATTTACCTTTTAGATGAACGAGGTAAAACCTATTCTTCGGTTGGATTTTCACAATTTATTCAACAACAGTTTAATTTAGGTGGAAAAGCAATCGTTTTTGTTATCGGTGGAGCTTATGGTTTTTCGGAGGAAGTTTATGCCAAAGCATCGGGTAAGATTTCGCTATCCACAATGACTTTTTCACACCAAATGATACGCATGATTTTCTTCGAACAAGTATATCGTGCGATGACTATTTTAAATAACGAACCCTATCACCATGAGTAAAAAAATAGAAATAACGAACTATAATTTTATTGGTCAAGACGAACGAGGAACAACAGCTGAAATCATGTTAGATCGTGGTGGTAGTACACTTTCTATTTTCAGGAAACAGGGTACTATTTTTGGAAACCATTATCACGAAGGAAAAGAACAGACTAAAAATCCTGAGAAATTTTATTTACTTCACGGTAAATTAAAGTTTGAATACAAGTTCGTTGGCCAAGAAGCATGGAGCGAATTAGTCGTTGATCAACCATCTAAAATTGATATTTTCCCAAATGTAGTTCATCGAGTAACCGCATTAGAAGATTCATATATGCTCGAATTAAATAGCCTTCAGGAGCACATCAATGATACCTTGAGAGAAGATTAATCTTTGATTTGTAAGTTTTTAAAACTTGAAACTCCGATTAATTTCTCAGTGTCTTCTTCGTAAATAATTTCTACACTATCGCCTATCATTGTAATTGGAATATCATTCGAGATTTGAGTACTACCGATAAAAATGTTGTTATTTCCTTTAATGGTAAAATAATAGAACGAATTTCCATTTTTTACATCACTATTTATTCTACTTACGATAGATTTTACCGTTAACTTATTCGATTTAGTACTTGTACTGAATTTATTTCCAGTAGCGTTAAACGCATTTTTATAAGCCATTAATGTTTCTTGCAAAGAATTTCCTACACCAACAATGGTATAATCTTGTATCGAAACCATTGCATACATTTTCACTAATCCTCCATCGTCTTTCAAGGTCATGACATAGGTAGGGATATTATTTATATTATATGGAGTTGGAATTGTTGCGGTGTAGCCTTTTTCTTGCACTTTACCTTCCGCAGATCCCATTGCTGCCGTTTCGGTTGCTCCACTTTGTTTGTACCAAACTGCTTTTTTAGTGCGTGTATCCACTAACATAAATCCAACAGTAGATTCATCTGAACCAACCGATGTTAGTCCAGTATACCAATATGATTTGTTGTCTTCCCCATATACCAGAGTAAGTTCTTCCGTTATTTGCAATTTACCTTCGTTGGAAAAATTCCAATAACCGTTTATATATTCTCCCCAATCATTTAATTGTTCTTCAATGAATTTTTGCGGTTGCATACGATCGATCCATTCAGGAATATTTTTCATGGAATATTCTTTAATCATTCCTGTAGTTGCGTTTACGACAAGTACACCCGTAGCATCTGAACCATAAAATCCGATCTTCTTTGAAAATTTGGTCACAACCCAAAATGGATTTCCTTTATCATCTATTTCGAATGAAAAATCGGTAAAACCAGAAGTCATATATCCATGGAAATAAATATGTCTTTCTAGATTATCTTGAAAATAGGCATTTGGTTGGTACTTGATTTTAATCTCTTTCCCGTTTATTTTTTCAACTAATTTCACATCCCTTTCATTCGTAGCATTTACCATTACGTAACCAGGTGTACCTTGTTTATTCTTGTTCCACTTGAAAAATCCAGAATGTTCTAAAGGTGCAACCCAATATAATTCATCATTCACTTTTTGAATGGTAAATTCACCCAAATTCACTTGACTACCCAAGGCAGGTTTTGAACCCAGTACTTTGTCCCCTAAAATTGAGGCAAGTTCTTGATCTACAACACGAATATTTTTTATTGAAATTGGTTCAAGATGATCTGAAAAGGTTTTTCCAATTTCTACTTTTCCTATTAAATTTCTATAAGATTGATTGTGAAATAATGACCAGGATGTTAGTACAGGAACTATTATCATATAAATTAAAATACCACCTATTACATAGTAAAATCCTTTGTTGATATTTATGTTATATCTAATTTTTTGATTCTGATTCCCTTCTAATTTTAGCGTGACTTTTTTACCAAGAATTAAGTAAATAAAGATCAGTGCTAGTAAATATATCGGAAGACCCCAAAACCCAAAATTGAATACCGGCAAAGACCAATAAATAGAAAATATTAAAATTAAATAGGCACCTAAAAGAGTATATGTTTTATTCATTGAAAGAAGATTTTAAGAAATTAGTAGCTTAATGGTTCGCTGTATATCCAGGGGTAAAATGACCATAACTGTAAAGCAATCAAAATTACAATAACAAATGGATAAAAGCGAGTTTCTGTTATGCGTTGACTAAGTAAAATTGTAATTGGAAAAAGCAAAGAGATAAATCTCGGCATACTTACTACAGAACCTGAAGATAGTGGTAATAGTAAACTCAACCAAATCAAAAGATTGAGACTTAAAGGTAATTTTTTTAATAGTAAAATTGAAACGATAAATGCAAAAACTGTATAAAATGAATTGAATTGAGACCAAAAAACAGCATCTCTAAACATTGCTTTTAGCGGAAACATAAATTCTTTAAACCATCCCTCTTGTGCTTTTACGTAAGCGAAATAGAAATTAGTCATCTCTTTTTGATATAAACAATAGATAAATAGGGCTATAGGAGCAGAAAGAAACCACAACCATTTGCTAAATTTTTTAACGTTTAGCATTTTCAATTGATTCCACCAAAAGAGATATCCTCCTTCTTTCTCTAAGTAATACAAAAAAATAGGAAATGCAGTTACGATACCATTCGGTCTCATGATTGTAAGTAAAAATAGAGAAATACAAGTGATCCAATATTTTTTAAGGTGCACACTTAAAAAGCCAATGCTTAACAATGTAAAAAACAATGCTTCAGTGTAATACATCGAGTAATAAAAATGAAAAGGAAAACAGATAAAAATCAAGGTGCTTTTGAATGCTTTACTTTTTTCAAAATTAAATAGATGAATTCCAATTAGATAATATAAAATGAAAACGGCCGGTGATAATAGGATTGAAATTATAAATGCGCTTTGTACAAAACTTAATGAACCAATTGACATGACAGCTTTTACAACCATTGGATATAAAGGAAACATCGCCCAAACACTTTGAATAATTTTTCCTTCCCCAACGTAACCAAGTTCTTTAGGATCTTTGATTCTTGGGTAACCATTTTCGGCAATGTTTTTATACCAATAGGAGTCGTTTCGTTGGAACAGGTTTGTATAACTTTCAAACGAGTTCCCAATCATTTCTGTGTGGTTGAAAGCATCAATAGAGAAGGTAAAAAGCACATAAACTACTTTTATGAGTACAGATATTATAATTAACCACAGAATGTGTTTTTTAGTAATGCTCATCTAAAACTAAATATTTGGAAAATAAGTTAATCTATTATTTTTTATCAAAGATAACGGAAAATCTTTTTTTCATTTCCAAAGCGATGCGTTTACTGTTTTCGCCTAATTGATTTAGTTTTCCCATGATAGAAAGATAGGTGTATTCATCCTTGTTTTGACTAAGTTTAAAAATGGGATGAACTTGATCTAATTTTAGTTCAATGCCTACAATTGTTTCAAACATGGCATCTACGTATTTCGGATCTAAATTATCTACTATGGTAGGCGACTGTTGATTTTGGTTTTCAAATTTCAAGGTCATTTTACGCATGAGTTCCATCAATTCTTTTTTTGTAAGAATATTGATTTCACCAGAAACATGTACACTCATATAATTCCACGTTGAACCTTGTTGCGGATTACTATACCAAGAGGCACTCACGTAAGCATTTGGTCCTGTAAAAATCACCAATGCTTGTTTATTTTCACTGAATGCATTGTAATGATCTGTATGTTTCATTATATGACCTTGAATGTACATTTCTCCTTCTTTTTCAACTAGAATAAAAGGAATTTGTGTAGCTATTTGCTTACCATTCAAAAAACTTCCTGTTAAAACTGCGAAGGGAAATTCTTCGATGAATTTTAACCAATTTTCTGTATTATTTTCCTTGAAGTAGGGGAGGTTGTACATTAGTATATAATTTTGAATAGTAACGTCAGTTCGTATAAGTATCTTACCTATAGCTTTAATTTGGTTTAGGTTTTGATATCGCTAGTTTTAAAATTCTAGTTGGGTTGATTTGTGATCAATCAATAATTTGTATTCTTTCTTCAAGGAATCGCTTAAGAAGCTCTCATCTATAAATTTAGACCATCTTGGAATTAATTTTTTATACTTTTGGAATATATTTTCTATAACTTTTTGATCTAAACCAGCACCTTTCATAGCTATTTCAAAGTCTTTTCTTTTAATCTTTTTCTTCTTTCCATTTAAGTATAATGCAAGTTCTTCATTATCTCCTTCTACAACTAACTCTGATGCAACCAGATCATACGCTGGACATAAATCATATTCTGAATTTGTTTTCAACAAAGAGAAATTTTTAAGGTGCATATCGTTGTTGCCAGTTAAAAAACTAAATAATACTAACTCAAAGAAATCTGTTACATCTAAACCTGGATTTGCAGTATATTTTTTTATGGCTTTGGCAATTTGTTCATATGAACCTTTGTACTTGTGCTCAGTCATTCGTTCAGTTATTTGACACATGTCTTCCATATGTAGCTTACCTCCTTTTTTTCTGTCAATTCTTTTTGTTAAATAAGCTAATTCACCAGATTTCAAACTGATTAGAGAGTGTTCAACAGTTTTTAATTTACTGATCTGTGCTAAATGCATTGTCAAATCTTCAATCTCTGGTAAACTAGGGTATGTTTTTGTTTGGGGCTTTAAAATATAATCTCCCCATAGACCAACAATTGTAAATCTCTCAGGGTCTGATGAATTTTCCGATAAACCAAGTGATAGTTTAGGCTGTACACCTGTTACTGTTTTTTGACTTTTGATTATTTGTTCAGCAAGTTCTAAAATTTGTTCTTCTGTGAAGTTCAATTCTGGAGGATTAATTTTACCAAAGAATTTTTTACTGCATTTTTCATGGTAACCTTTAGCACCTGCTTCAGTGGTTAACTCGTTTAAATCAATTTCCTTATAACAATAAAGACATTTATTTTTCATTTTCTTCTTTTGGTTGTATTGATACTGCTCCTATACAATCATGACAGGTTTTTAGTAGTATGCTCATTCTATCCCGCGGATTTAGTTTCCAGTTCTTTTGTGCGATGTCTAACAACCATCCTTCCGGAATTAATCCGTCAAAAAACGGGAATAGAATTTTACTATCATATTGATCATTTGTAATTGGAAATGTTACACTTATTGCTTCAGGGTTCGTTTGTTCCAAATAGGATTTTTCGTATCGAAAATGATAACCATTTTCATCTTCCGTCAATATTCCGGCCCATTTATCATACATATAAACTCTAGCTGTCTTCATTTCTTTCGATTGGTATTGGTCCAAGTTCATGGCCAAATAATGATAGTACTTGATTGACTTTATCAATCATTAATGATTCTTTTCCTTGTTCTAGGTCGCGAACAAATCGAAGCCCAACCCCCGCTTTAAACGATAAGTCTTCTTGTGTTAGTCCCAGTCTTTTACGTCTTTCTTTTACAAACCGACTTAATTTTTCCATAATGATATTATACCCATTCGGGTATAAATATAGTAAATTATTTGTTAAATATACCCGTACGGGTATAAATGATGGTTATTATGGAAAAGATATACCCGAACGGGTATAAATGATTAGTTACAGGGGTCAAAAAATCTCTTTCATAATCTAAATCCGAACTAATATTAACCTAAAAATAGTTTTTTTAATCGACTTTAAAATCTAGCTATTGAATTTTTGAAATGAGAATTCAATTTTCGAAAAGTCCATAGAATAGGTTTCGTTCAACAGTCCTTTCATTGATTTGGGTTATTGAGCCTGCCGAGATACAGACACGACGAAAGGTTAGTTGTTATGTGTGGTCTTTATTTCAATTTATTCTTCAAATCCATTCGTTCGTGCAGGATTCTCGTTATCTCGATTGATTTATCTTCCATTAACCGATAGAAAATGATATGCTTTGAGACTTTTTACCCTTCAAGTCTGGGTAAATTTCTTCATACACCTTTCCTTGTTGTGGCTTTTTAGCGATAGCTGCGCATGCATTGAGAATTAACTTGTAATATTTGTCCGCTTGATTTTCAGACCAGACATCGAAGGTATAATTCTAAATATCAGATAGATCTTTAACGGCATTGTTTGTTAACTTAAACTTTGCCATTTATTTTCTATTTGCTTTTAATTTTTTTAAATGCTCTTCTGGATCAAAATCTTTAGCTATACCGCTATTTACGCCTTCATTAATCGCATGTCGCAAAGCAATTATTTTCTGTTCTTCTTCCTCAAGCAACCTTAATCCAGCACGTACAACTTCACTTGCGTTTTTATAACGCCCTTCTCTTAAAATACTTTGAATAAATTGATCAAAATAACTACCCAAAGTAATCGATGTGTTCTTACTCATGATTTTCATTTTTTTCTAAAAATACCAAATAATGGTATTATCACAAAATATATTTTCGGAGTTTTTGGGTATGCTTAATCACATATAACGTCAGTTCGTCTAAACACCTCTTTCAAAGTATAAATTCGAACTTAAATTCACCTAAAAATATAAAATTTAAGCGACTTTAAAATCCAGTTTTTGAATTTTAGTATTTAAAAGATTTGATTTTATTGTTAGTCTATAATTATTAAAATAGAGTTTCAAATTTAAAAATATATAAGACATTTTTAAATTAGTGATTTTTTATAAGACTATTGTAAAGGCTAATAATGCGTTTTCCTGTAAACAGTAGTTTTATGGGTATGGGTACCTTTGTGCCTATCAATCATAAAACAGCTTGTTTTTAATAGGTTACAAGCAAAATAAAAGCCAACTTGTTCAAGCTTGGCTCAACTAATTAAAAATCAATTTTCGAAAAGTCCATAGAATAGGTTTCGTTAAACAGCTCTTTCATTTATTTGGGTTATTGAGCCTGCCGAGATACAGACACGACGAAAGGTTAGTTGTTACAGGCAGGTTTTATTATCTCGTTAATTCTATCCATACCTTCATTTTTTCGGGTAACAAATGTGTTTGTTCGTATAAAAATTTTCGAATTTCGTCTGGGTCAATGGTGTTTATATTCGGTTTTGGTTTTCCGTGATATTGTCCCGAAGTAGCAAATAAAAAAATGTCAGTTTCAAGTTTGTCGTAATTGTCAATATTTAAAGGTGTCCAACCGCTTTTCACTTGCACAACCGCACTCTTTCCTGTTAGTCTGTGTTTAAGTTCAAATTCGTAAGTCATTGTGTCAACTTTGCACGAACTTGGAATAATATGATAGTCTAGCTTAACTTGTAAATAAATTGCCAATGCATCTTCGCAATCGTCAGTTGATAATAGTGAAAAAATATCTTCTCCCGCTAAGTTGTCAACTTCATAATATGATTTTCCTATTTTTTGATTATATGCAATTTGCGAGAAATAATATACTGTATTATCGTCAATTACTTGAACTGTCCTTGCTGGTCTAAAACTGCTAACAACTTTTCCTGGAACAGCTTCTTCTGTGCCGATTTTATGCCATTCGCATTTACGAACATTTACTATGTCAGCTTTTGAACAATCTTCGTCTGTGTTATAATACCAATTACTTAAAATTCTTCCAATAAAATAATTGCCAGACCAATCTCTTGTCCAAATTAAGTCGTCAACTTGTATTCTGTTTTTGATTGCATTTAATGCTGCTTTCCAACTGCTATCTCCATATTCTTTTTCTGCTATTTCCCTATATTCGTCCCAAGTAACAGGAACATTTGCATAGTCTATTTGCCAACCTACACCAACAACTCCCTTATCTAAACAAAGTTGTCGCTGGTCAATTCCATCTTGTGAATCTGCTTTTAAATGTATTCTCCAAATATTCATTTTTTTTAAGATTATTTTGGTTTGGTAGTCGGCTAACGGCAGTTCGTCTAAAAACCTCTTTCAAAGTCAAAAATCGAACTTAAATTCACCTAAAAATATAAAATTTAAGCGACTTTTAAATCTAAATGGTGAATTTTAGTATTTAAAAGATTTAATTTTATTTTTTGTTAAAAGTCTTAAAATATAGTATCAGATTGAAAAAAATTAATTAACCTTACTTCGTGGTTATCTGAAATCAATTCGACTAAACAAATAATTTTAGTTTGATTACGATCTTTTTCTTAGAATAACGGTTTCAAGCTAATTTCCTTTTGGATTTTGAAACTTTGTCTACCGAAATGTTAGTTTAAAGATAAATGTTTAATGTCCTTTTGCAAAGTGAAAATTAAATAATTGTCTACCGCTTTTGCAAAAGCCGAAGCCGAATACCCAAATGGGATTTAGGTTGTGTTATACGGTCGTGCTATTATACTGTCGTCCAATTTTTTAATCCAATTCAATCAAAAGTACCAATTGCCATAGCTGTTTATGTTAGATGTAATTTTTAGCTTTCAATTTTGGGAGCTTTAGCTTCCTTGATACCTGATTCAAATTGAACTTCTAAACCATGAGATACAGTTTTAGTATCTTCATAAACATCAAATTTAACAGCCTTTCCCCATTTCAATGTGATAAAATGAGCTCCTTTATTGATGTAGGGCTCACCATTTAATAAATGACAAGTTGCTGTCCACCTTGCAATAACAAGGGTTTTGGCTGGATTTCCTTTAACCTGAATGTCTGTTACCTCAAATTTAAGGTCTGGAAGAACAATTCCCACTCTTTCAAACCATCTTTTCAAGCTTTCTTTATCATGGCGTGTACCACCCAAGCAATTATCTCCTGCAAAAGTATGTTCCAATTCTTTATTAGACACACCCTTTAAAACCTCGTCATAACGGTGCTCTGTTATAGATTTGAAGTTCTTCCTAACAATTCCCTTTATAATATGATGATAAGGGCTTAAATCTTGAGAAATTACCGAATTTGCTGCAACGATACATAATACTAACGATAATAATAATTTTTCCATTACTCTTTTTTAATTGATGAGTTACAAAATTACTAATAAGCTAAAATTCAAACAATGAACTTGGGTTAAGAAATACGTTTCCTTATTCTACTTAGTGCCTGTGGCGTTACTCCGATATAAGAGGCTATATACTTTAATGGAATAAATTGCAACAATTCAGGCTGTTCTGTAAATAAGTTCAAATAACGTTCCTGGGCAGATTGGATTAATAAAGATAATTCTCGCTTAGATTTTTTCATAA
>Ga0315908_10000355_pt1 | contig 36658 bp, 47 predicted proteins | sample LakEriMetagenome_12_FD_203520 | JGI IMG/M metagenome (GOLD analysis project Ga0315908, IMG submission 203520) | Freshwater fungal communities from buoy surface, Lake Erie, Ohio, United States - Buoy 4 MA124 | ecosystem: Environmental > Aquatic > Freshwater > Lake > Lake biofilm | place: USA...
TGAATGTCCGGCGGTTTTCTTCAATGACCGATGGTAACGCTTGCAATCCGGCAATCACGGCAAACGCGGCGTCCGTCAATGTTTCAAATATTGGCAACACACCTTCGCCAACCGTCCGTTGTAATTCTGCCCAATTTCCCTCCAGGGTCGACAATCGTCCCGCCGTCGATTGGCTCAATTTATCGGTCAATCCGAAAAATCGTCCGCCTTCGGATGTCAACGTTGTGAACGCCTTTTCTAAATTGTCAAAGGAAATTTTTCCCTCCGAACCCAATTTTTTCACCTGGCCGGCCGAAACGCCCAATTGGTCCGCGAACAACTGAATGACCGGAACGCCGGCTTCCGTCAATTGGTTGATGTCTTCAGCGAATAACGTTCCCTGAACACGGGCCTTCCCATAAATGACGGACAATTCATTGAAATCTTTTCCGGTCGCGGATGCAACGTCACCGATTCGGCTTAAAGTAGTTTGCAACCCTTCGACCGGTTCACCAAATGCCAAAAGTGATTTGGCCGCGTTGTTCACCTGTTCCGGGGTGAATGGTGTTTTGATGCTGAATTGTTCCAACTCCGAAAACAAATCTTTCGCGGCGGTGGCCGAACCCAAAAACGTTTCCAACGAAATGTTCACGGCTTCATAATCCGCGACGGCTTTTATCGCCCCTTTTGCGAAATCAACGGACGCTCCGGCGATTGACAATCCGCCAAACGCGGCGGCGGCCCCGGCAATACTCGATTTCAATCCGCGCAATCCTGTTTCGGCCGCTTTTGTGTTGGTTTGAATGCTTTGAATTCCGGTGTTCAATTTTGCAAACTCACTTCGCAATTGCGCGGTGTCCGCTTGCAATTTGAACAATATGTTGTTGACTTCGGTTGCCATGTCTTTTATTTTTCGTTTTGTTCGTTTCGTTCGTCTTGAATCCGGAAAAACGTTGAAATTGTTTGATAATATTCATCAACGGACAATGATTCCATCGCCTTCATTTCGCTGACTTTGTTTTCGCAAATGATTTGGTTCGTGAAATTGATGTCGTCAATGTACTTCCCGATTTCAGCGATTGCAGAATTCGATAAAATCTTTCGTTTTCCTGGGCGCTGAGGTTCAAATAGTCGCGGATATCGTTGGACGATAATTCCGAAAATTTGATTGTGGATGTCAACGCCCTTTGAACAAAAAAATCGCGAACCAATGGATTGGCGTTCAACTTATCAATTCGGCGTTGTTTGAACACGTCATTGAATTCGGTTTCGTTTTCGCCATTCAGCACATAATAACACGCCGCCAATTCAATCAACGTTTGTTGTTCGCCAATGAATTCCAATCGCCATTCCATTTCGGCCAACAAATGAAACATTTCCACGATGTTTCCGCCATTGGCGGATTTCTTCATGGAATCAATCATTGTTTTCAATTGGTCTTTGGTCATGTTCATTTCCGCGAACCTGGTCGCCACTTCGGCGGCGATGGCTCGTTTGGACGGCATGGTCAACGGGTTTGAATATTCAAACCAATCGTCGCCGTCGGAATCGGTGAATATTTTGGTCAATGGAATGACCGAACCGGTGACGTGTTTGGATTCGGCCATCACCGGGTTTGGCTTGGGTTGTTGTCGTTTAAACCAATTCATCGTTTGGGTTTTGGGTTTGCCTTTTTGGCTTTGTTGATTGACGATTGACAAATGGCATACGCGGCGGATTCCGATTTCCCGGTCCGTATCACATCCGCAACACAACGTTCCAATTTTGGTGGCATGTCCTTTGATTTTTTGTTCGCTCAAAGGTAGCGAAAAAATCAATTGCGATATTTGACGAATTCGTTGTGGAATGTCCACAAATAATATCTGAAACAATCCAACAAGTGTGACAAATTCGAATCCTTTGTTTTTTCGATGTCCCCGTTTGATGTGGTTTCCACATTCTGCAAATCATGAATCAACCATTGACATCCGGCGTCAATCTGAATGTCCGGATGTTTTTCCAAAATGGAATTGAGCAAAACGCGCGAATTTTTGATTGACGGGTTCACGCTTGGGACTTTGAATGCGGATTTGGGCAATTGTAATTCGTCGCGAATTATTGTGTAATAATTGACGGCGCCGCGTGTCATGGCCGAACGGTTGGCCCCGGACGCGTCACCGGTAACGATGAACAACCGGTCGCCAAATTCAACCCGGATGGATTCGCACAATCTGAAAATGTCCGAATTCTTCAATCTGAATTCTCGAATGATTCGGATTTTGTCGCCATACGATTGGCCGGCAATACATGTGATTGGGTCAACGTTGAAATCGAACGACAAAATGATTGGTTCGTTCGGATGGATGGCCACACCGGTTTTCATGGTCTTGAATTTATTGAACGCGTAAGCGAACGGGCGTTCAACGTCGGAAACGTCCCAATCGCCATTGACGAACACGGCCCTGGTCAATTCGTCCAATGAATCCATGGCGGCCAAATATTCGGGCGGCAATGATGGATTGTCCAACATCAACGCTCGTTTGTAAAAATATCCATCCGGCAATTGGCCGTTCATGGCCGGTTCATGGAATGTGGTTTTGGTCCATGTCTGCGACGGATTGCATGTGGCCATAATCAAACGCGGCGGTTGGTTTGGAATGATATGACGTCCAACGCGCAATTTGCATTTTTCGAATGTCTTTTTTTGTAATTCTTGGGCCTCCTCTAAAAGAAAAAAATTCGTTTCCAATCCATCGAACCGGGTCAAATTTTTATCCATGACAAAGTTTTCCGGGAAAAACTCCAGGGTCGAACCATTGGTGAACGTGACGATATGGTCCGTTTGGTGATAAGACCGGATGAATGGTTTGGGGCAAAGTTTGAAAAATGTTGGAATGGTTGTCCGCTTCAATGTCGGCAATGATTCGCGAATGACATGTGATTTCGAATTCGGGAAAATCTTGGCCAACAATATCAATGTGGCCAATGAAACATAAGATTTTCCGCCGCCGGCGGCGCCTCCATAAAGCAAATATTCAAATTGGCCGGAAAAAACGGCCTCCATGAATTCCAATTGTTTTTGATGTGGTTCAAACACTACCATTGGCGACCATGAATTCATCAAATACGTCGATTGAACAATCCAAATGAAAATTTTGACCGGTTATCAATCGAACATAGGTTGTTCCGGGTTCATCTTCATTCCAGGCATAAACGCTGTCAATGTCGAACCGGACCGGAACGGATTCCGTTGGCCTTTCAATTCCAATGGATTCATAATCAACGGCGTCATTGATTTGGAAAAATCCATTGGCGAAAACAAATCGCCCAACCAATCGCATCATAAAGGATTCATTTTTTGGTTTGTTTTCTGCCAACGTTCGATGGCGTTTGAATTGCGTTCGAAATATCGGTCAATGATGGCCCATTCGTCGCGCGATTGAACGGATTGTTGGGTGAATCCTTCGGTCAATATTTGGTGATTGACTGAATGTAGTTTGTTGCGAACCCAACGATGTGCGGATTTGACGTCGCCCAAATCGTCAATGACTGATTGGATGACCATTTGGATTTCCTGTTCACTCAATTGAACAACGAATTGTTTTTGTGGTTGGTCTTTGTTCATGTGAATTCAATGGTTTGGTTTCCAATTTTGAACACCTGGGGTTCGCCGGTCATTTCGACTTGAATGTTTTCGTTCCAATTCTCCGGGTCCGCGTTCTTCAGCGTGAAAATGACGGCCGTTGTCGATGGTCCGATGAATCGTTTTTTGGTTTTGATTTGACGTCCGGCCAAATCGCCCGTTTTTCCGTACAATTCAACGGTTTCCGTTTCTTCTACCCAATACCCAACAACCAGGCGTTCCAACGCGTCAACGGCCTTTTCTTTTATTCCCTCCTTTCGGTTTTTGGAATGTTTTTGTTTGGCGATTTTGTAACGGGCCGCAATTTCCGAATCCTGGTCAACCCAATTTTTGAATGTCCGGTCGGTGATGCCATGTTCGCCACAACATGATTGAATGGTCACGTTGTCGGATTCGTACAACTCACAAATCGCGTTTGCAACTTGCCTCCGTTCTTCGGGTGTCCGTTCTGCGGCGGATGGTTTGCGCGGTGTTGGTTTTTTTTTGTCTGCCATCGGTTTTTGGTACGATGGCGAACCACTTTTTGTTTTCTTCATGTCGCCAATTTTTCGGCCATTGGTTCGGCCCGGTGTTGTTGTTGGCGATGTGGTTTGTAGTCTTATTCGGTTTCAATCACGGGGTCCGGTTGGCCGGTGACGTAATTGATGAACGCCCGGCGGTCGGGTTTCAACAAATGTGGTTTTTTTTCCCAATGGTCACAAAATTGAATCCATACGGTGTTGAATCGTTTGGCCAATTGTGATTCGTTGGCGGCGCCATCCGGAATGGCTCCGGTGTATTTGTGAAATGAATCAATGACGGTCCAAAATTCACGGCGGATTTGCGATTGTTCGCGTCCGGCGGTTCTGCGAATTTGTCGGTTCATGGTCAAAAATACGGATTTATTGGTTCATCCGGGTCCTGTGGTTCAAACAAATACATCAATTCAATCATTGACATTGCGCCGGCCAATAATTGGTCCAATGCGTCCACGCGCAACACAAAAATGTCGGGCGATGTTGATTCGTCATCGGTCAACGCGTCAATTGCGCGTTTGTGGATGTCTTTGATTTGCTGTTTGCGCTCCTGTTTGGTCATGGTTGCATTATATACATGTTGCCCGCAAATATTACCAAAGTTTTAATTGATTAACATACCCTTGTATGCGTTTACAGGCTTTATCATAATAAATTTTATCAATTTCATATCCTGTAAATTCGAGACCTAATTTATAACAAGCAATTGCGGTCGTTCCACTTCCACAAAATGGGTCAATCACTTTGCAAGGCTTATTGGTTATCATATCAATTAGCTTTGTCCAACTTGGCAAATGTTTTGGACAATTATGCCAAGACGCTTCATCTTGCATTGAAATATTGGTTTTGAAAATATCGTGTCCAATTCTCTTTTGAAGTTTACCCCAAAACAAAACAGGTTCATAGGCGTTAAATCCTCCTAATGGACTCGGACTATTTTGGTTTGGTTTATGCCATATAATCATGTGTTTTGGGTCAAGGTTCATCCACATTTTGAGATTTTTATATCCAACGGTCATCACAACCGTTTCACATACTCTCAAAAGTTCATTTAACCAATCTTTGCACCAATTCTCATAATCAGAGGCGTGTTGACTGTCATCGTGTGTATTATACTTCCGGCCTACATTATAAGGTGGGTCGGTAATTGCCAAATTGAATTGCTTGTCATTTAGTTTCCGTAAAGCATGCAAACAATCCTCATTGAAAAGGAAAATTCCATTTCCAAAATTTGCACCAGGTTGTTTCAATTGTTCGATGGTCATGATTTGATGACGGATTTGATTTCGTAATGATAAAAAAGCGGATTCAACCATTTGGGTTTGTCAACTCTCAATTCAACGTATTGATGACCAATCGTTGGTCCCTTCAAAACTGTTGCCGGGCCGGATGCGGTGTCAACTCTGTCGCCTGGTTGTAATTTCCAAAACGTTTGGATGTCAATGTGTTCCATATTATGCGAAAATGGTTTGTTGGTTTTGGTTCTGCAATAATTGAACATGACGTTCGGCGACTTCGCGAATTTCGCGGATGGCGAATTCTCGCGCCTTCAGCGATTCAATCCATTGGTTGATTTCGGCGACGGTTTCTGCGGTGTAATATCCGCGCGATGTTGCAATCAATCCGGGGACCAGGTTATGGACGCGGATGAATTGAATCATTTTCCGGATTCGGGTGTCCTTTAATTTGACGCCAAACGTTTCATGGATTTTGGAAATCATGGTTTCGGCCGTGACGATGTGTTCGATTCCGCGTTTCATTTTGAACCTGTCAACCATCATTGGAATCAACCGGTGTTCGGTTGGGTTCAAATCAATTGTGAATTCTTCGAAATTTTTTATCATGTGGTTTGGTATTGATATTAGTTGTTTTTGATTTTGCGGTCGATGTCTGCCATCAATGAATCGGTTTTTTGTAGCCGTTTCCATTTGGCCTGGTTGAAATTTTTTCGGATTTCGCGGACCAACATGATGGACGCCCCGGCGGTTCCGGAATACACCCAAACCATTTTGAGCAAATAAATAATGGTTGAAACGATTCCAATGGCAATGATTCCGGCCAAAAATAACGGGGCCACCCAAATGATGGCGATTTTCTCAATTGTTTTCATGTTCTTTCAAAAATATTTCAACGGATTGTTCCAAATTGGTTTGGCTCTCGCAGAACCATTGACAAAATTTAGCCAACAATTCGCGTTCCGCCTTCATTAGTTCGGCTTTGTTTTCTGCCATCCATTTGGGAAAATCGTCATGGAATTGGAACCGTTCGAAAACGGTTTGGATTGGTGTTTTCATTCGGCAAATGTATATTTCAAACGGTCGGCGGATTCATGGTCCAACAAATGGTTCCAATCGGATTGGTCAATCCAGGCCCGGAATGGTTCGTCCCGGTCAAAATTGGCGTTCATTCTTCGGACATCGTTTTCGGATTTGAGTATTGGCGCGAACACTTCCAATGGCGACCATAATTCGCGACGGGTTCCGTCCAACAAATGGAGTTTCACAACGTCTTTGGTTTGTCGGATGGCCATGACCAAACATTCGGACATGTTGGTGACGGATATCAATCGACATTCAAATCCGGTGTTGATGGTTGACATCAAATCGTCCAATTCTGCGGCGGTCAATTCGACCGTGATGGAAACAAAACGCGGTTGGTGATTTTCTGCGACAATCCGGTTTTCGAATCGGTTGTCAATCTTGAATGATGGCAAATGTTGTTCAATTTCAATTCGCCATTGGTGTCGTTTTTCTGTATTCATGATGTTGTTGTTTTGGCAAAGATGAACCAACGTCCCGAAATGGACGTTGGTTTTTTTGGATTGTTTTCAACAATTAATTTTTAAAACGGCAAATCGTCGTCACCCTGGTTGACTGCGGCGCCCGGCTCGGATTTTTGTTTGACGCTTGTTTGACGGTCATTTGATTGACCATCCGATGGACGGCCCAAAAGTTCAACGGATTCCGCGATGACATTGGTGAAACGCTTTTTGACGCCATCGCCATCAACCCGTTCGTTGATGTTCAACCGGCCTTCAATCATGATTTTGGAACCCTTGGAACACCATTTTTCGGCAAAGTCCGCGTTTTGGCCCCAATGGACGATATCAACCCATGTTGTTTTGTCGGTCCATTCGCCATCGATTCGGGTTCGCTCTTTTACTGCCAACGAATAGTTGACGCCGGTTCCATTTGTGGTTCGTTTGGGTTGTTGGCCAACATGGCCAATCAAAAAAATTTTGTTCATTTCAAAAGTTCAATTTTTGGGGTTTGCGTTTGGATTATTGGTTGCGGTTGAACAATCATTTTGTTTTCGGTCAACCATTGTTCGAATGACCATCCATTTGGATGGACGGCCCGTTCGGTTTTTTCACCCTGGTCATTGGGTGTTGATTCAATGGAACATTCGCCAATGTATTCTCTTTTGAGTAGAAACAAAATCGCGGTTCCCGGATTGATTGGTTTTGTCATTCGTATTGGTTTGATTTGATTTGTTCAACTACGGCCCGAAAATCGGTGTTTTGTTTTCGGAATGTTTGAAAAAAATGGTCCATGGTCAATTCATAACAACGGCGCCGGGTGATGTCTGCCAAATTTTGATTTTGTTTGAATGCTAATTCACCGGATTCGAGCGATTCGCGCAATGTCCGGATTTCTTTTGCGCGGTCGCGTGATTCGGGTTTTTCATTGTTGATTTGGGTTGTGATTTGTTGTTTGGCGACTTCGACAATTTTGGATTTGTCGTCATTCTCCAGGACAAAACCCAATTGTTCCATGGTTCGGAAAATGTGTTCAACACCCGGAACCGATGGCCAATGGATTGGTTTTCCGGCGGCGAATTGGTCCCAACGTTTCAACAAACATTCTTCGACAAAGCCCCAAAACATCAATTTTTTGTCGTCGTCGGACGGGTCCGGTTTGGTTGTCATTTCCAACATTTTTGAATTGTATTCTGTTAATGCGGCGCCGCGTTTTTCTTTGTAGGCGTTGGCGACTGCGGCAAAATAAACGGGTGAAAAGTTTTGAAAATGGTTGATTTCGACATCCAGTTTTCCGGCGACTGCCATCCGAAACGCCAATTTCATTTCGTCCGGGGTCATCCAACTGAATTCCGATTCGATGAATTCCATCAAAACCATTTTTTGCAATTCGGAGGGCAAATTTTCGCTTTTCAGACCAACCAACGTGAAAATGTACCTCAAAGACATTTTGATTGATTCTTGGTCGGTTAGATTGCGAATTTTGGTGTCCTGTGATGCTTCGACAATCTCGCGTCCGTTAAAACTTCGAAATTGCATCGTCGAAATTGGGTTTCGGATTCCGATTGCCGGATGGTTGGTGTTTGTTGTTGTTGTCATTTGATTTTCGGTGTTTAATCCAATTTTTGATGGTTAGAAAAGTTGATTTGTATTTGGTCGACAATGTCGGAACGTTTTCCATGGCTTCCAAAATGGTTGTGATTTCCGCCATCGAATGTTCGGCCAAAAGTTTTTCGGCCTGGTCATCGGTCAACGGTGATTTCATTTTTGAAACGGATGGAAAATTTTTTTGAATTTCGATTGTGACCGGGTGTGTAAATACAGACACGTTAGTGGATGTATTTATATTAGAAGATGAAGATGAAGATGAAGAGGTTGGAAAAAGGTTTTCGGGTGTGTTAACCTTTGGGTTAACCTTTGGGTTTTCCTTTTTTTTCAATTTCGGATTTCCGCCCAATTTGCCAATCTCGCGCCATTGTTGGCGTGTACGTTCATCATTGACCATTCGTTTTGAAAAATATCGTCCATTTTCGTCCCTCTGAATGATTCCAAATGTGGTGAGTTCAATGAACACTTTTTGGAACGTTTTTGGATTCATTTTGGACAACTTTTGGATTCCATTTGCATCCAAAACGACGTCGCCAAAAACCAAAAATCCTGGTTCATCGGACAAATACATGTGGCAAAGAATGTCCATCCAAACGCCTTTTGTCGCCGGTGAACAAAGATTCAATTTCGGGTCGGTCAACCAATCACCCGGATAAAATTGGAACGATGGCGACCGGTCACGGCCATTTGATTTTGGTTTGTTGTTGTTTGTCATGTGGTTCAATTTTGCAACGTATCAATCAACGCCAAAACGCGGTCATCAACTCGTTTGCGTTTTCCGGCAATTACGTTGTGGACAAACGTCAACGAAAATTCCGGATTCTGCCGGCAAAAGTTTTGAAGCGTTCCGAACCGTGTTTTCACGGCCTTTTCAACAAACATTCGTTGGTCGGTGTCAATACACCAAATGCACGGCATCAATTCCGTTTCATGAATGGTTTGTTTTGCCTGGTTCAATATCGATTGGCTCCGGGGCGTTGACATCCGTCCATTGATGGCCGACGTCATCACATGGTATTTGATTCCGGACGCCTGGCAAAAATTGCGGATTGTTTTGAATTTTCGTTTGATGGCCGTTGATACGTCCAACGGGTCCACAAATTGGTTTTCAATCATTGTTTTCATCGCGATTGTATTTTTTATATTTTGATGTCTGAATGATGGCGTCAATTGTCCCAATTAGGCCAACCGTCACCAATGCAAATGGAATCCATTCCATCATTTTTCAAATAAGTCAGTTTGAACGCCTCCATTGATTTGTTCCAACCTGGTCATGGCGGCGTCCATCACATCCGGGTTGGTGTTGTCGATTGTCAATTCCAAAATCATTTCGGTTGTTTCTGCCGTCATGATTTGGTCAATCAAATGTTCGATGGAATTTTCATCGGACGAATTGGCGGCGCCCGGTGTGGGCGCCTCCAATGTTTTTTTCCGGTCCGTCATTGCGGTTTTGAACACGGGGTTTCCATGATGCTCCGGATGTTTTTTCCAAATGTCAATCAAATCGGATTTCGATTTCGCGGCCTCAATTTGGGCAATCAACACGTCCACATTGATGACGGGTTTTTGTTCCAATGGTTGTTTGGTCGCCTGGTTGTTTGTCTGAATGGTTTCGGCCTCCATTGCGTTCAATTCTTCGGCCGTGTACGGCATGCCGCCCAATTCATCCGAAAAACAAAGTCGGAACCCTTGGGCCATGGCCACTTTTTTGGTCATGGTCACCGGTTTGTTTTTCCAAAAGTCGGTCAACGTTCCATCGCGACGGGTTCCATAATATTCCGAAAAATGGACTTCATGGACAAACGGAAATTGGAAATCCTTCCGGTGAATCGTAATGGTCGCAACCAATGTCGATTCCTTTGGTTTCTGCATATTAACCGAACCGGTCGTCACAACGGACCAACCGGCCAAAAGTCCCGAACGTTCCGCGCGTTTGATGTATGTTTCATAACCGACGATAACCGAAAATTTGTCGCCATACTTGTTGGCATAAATTTCCCGTTTGAACGGATTCAGTCCGAACCCTTGAGCGATTTCAACGAATTGTTCAAATTCACCTTTGGTCAAATTGTTCGCCATGCCCATGGCGTTCAAATACGTTTGGAGTTTGGCCACATCAATTGTGTGGACGCGATTTTTTGCGATTTCGTTCATGTTGTTGTTGTTTTGATTTCTGCAAATATACTTCAAAAAATCACTTTGCCAATGTGATTTCAACCGTTGTTTTTGAACTTTTGATGGCCGGATTCATGACGTTGATTTCACCGGTTGATTCATCCAACATGGACATTGGTTTGGTCAATCCTTTCAATTGGCTTTCTAATGCCTTTTGAGCGGTTTTGACGGATTCAATTTCCGCCTCCATTTGATTCCACATTGGCGTTTGACTGAAATCGTATTTGACGGCGGTTTCCTTTTGTTTGAACGTCACGCCAAAACGGGTGACGCCGGTTTTGGCCTCCGGACCGTACAATTCCAATTCGTCAACGGCGGCGCTCCGGTACGATGTTTTGACCTGGTCAATGATTTGGGACAAAAATTCCAACCGGGCCAACGCGGTCAATGTGTCGACATGGCCTTCGGTGTTCAATTCAATCAATTTGGCGGCGAATTCTGCAACCTTTGTTTTAGTCAAATTTTCGACGGCGTTGACTTCTGCCAAAAAATTGTCGGTGTTGTTTTGATGAATGTTGTTCATGATGCTGAATTTTTAAATGATGTTTTTGGCGGCCATTTTTGCGTTTATACAATCAACAACGGATTGGCCAATTGAACCGACGTTGATTGATTTGATGAATGGAATGATTTCGGAAATCGGAAACATTTTGATGTCGGCCATCGTAATGGTTCGGCCCAATGGCAAACCATGATTGTAATGATGAACCAAAAATTTCAATTCAAAATCCGTCAAACAATCCACAAATGAAACAAACAACATCAATTCCGTTGTATCTTCGGACCGTTGTTGTTGTCCATAGTGGTTTGGACATTTTGATAAGTCGCCGGGGCCATTCGCCCCGGCGTTTGTTTTGCGCGTGTTTGTCTTCATGCCATGAATGTTTGAATTCGACAAACGTTTTCGATTTGGCGGAATGCTGAATCCATCGAATTGAATTCCATTGAACAATACAATTGGAATTGTTGTCCGGTCCTTTGAATGATGAACATCCGGTTTTCAAATTGCCAAAACTCCATGTGAACGTCATCATTGATGGCAACCAGGCGGGCGCCCAATTGATACAATTTTCCTTTGACGCGGTCGATGTTGGCGATATCGTTTTCCTGAATCCGGGAAAACGTTTTTTCGGCGGTCAACTCAATTCGGACATCGTCCAAAATATTTCCGGCGGCCATGACCATGAATTCACCGGTGGCGTTTTCGTCTGCCAACCACAAATTGAATCCGTCATCGTAAAAATGACAATCGTTGATGTTGTGGGCGTCCATGTGTTCGCGGAAATGCGACATGGCGGTTTTGGGTTCGCTGAATTCCAATGTGCGGAATCCGCCGCCATTTTTCATGTTGTAAATTGTGATTTTGAACATTTGATTTGATTTTTGATTGTTGTTGTTCCGCGTTATGGATGCGACGGCCCCCGTGTTTTTTATCTTAGTGTGATTCCCTTTGGTATCCATTGCATCGGATAAACACGATAGCCAATGTGTAATTCATCCAACGAACCGCCCATGTTGCAATTGTCACAATATGCGATGGCGTCTAATTGTGAGTGAAATCCGGCAATGGTTTCGTTCTTCATGTTGGCGAACAATTTGGCGTTTTTGGTAGCGACGTAAACAACGGCCCAACCAATGATTTGTGATGTCTGATTCATATTGTTGTTGTTTTGTGTTGGCAAATATACACGCGTTTTTCGTTTCCACAAATATTTTTGAAAAAAGTTTTTCAACACGGGCATGTTGGGCAAAAAAAAAACCGGGCCATCGCCCGGTTGATTTTTATTTTTCTTCAATCAAAAATTGTCTGCCAACTTTCTTCGCGCATTCCGAACCAATCGGAAAACAACCCTGTGATTCCAGGTTTCGAAATTGCAATTCCGTTTCGTCGATGTCGGCCGGAATCAAATACCCTTCGACCGTGTAATGAACGAAAGTTTTTTGGGCGGTTCGTTTTCCGCAAACGAAACATGTGTTGGAATGTTCGCCCAAACGTTCGACGGTGTCTTCATACTTTGACGAACGGATTGATTCCAGGTTGATGACTTCGATTCCGTTGTGGTTGATTGTGTTTTTCATGTGGTTGTTGTTTTTGTGGCGTTTGCCTGGTTGATGTTGTAATGAATACGCGTTGACCGGTCGCGCCCCCGGCCATTGTTTATCGGTAACGAAAAAAATGTTGAATTTGAGAATGTTGAATTTGTTTTCCGCCTTCCATAGGTTTACCGTACATCCAATAATCTTCGCGGTCTGCTTTGATGTACATAATTTTTGACTCATAACCTAATTCCATCGGAACCAATTTGTAGCAATAAAAGCCGCGACAATCTGAATTCAAAAGTTCCATTTCGTGACTAACTCCATGAACTGAAATACAATAAACTTTTTTCATTTGGTTTCTTTTTTAATTGTTGTGTTTTGTTTGGCAAATATACATGAACTTTTCGTTTCAACAAATATTTTTGAAAATATTTTTTTGACGCAAGAAAAAACCCGGACGTTTCCGGGTTTCAACAAGTAACCAAAACATAACAACAAACACGGGCCGATGTCACCCGTTCACAATGGGTTCCAATATTGAAACGGTCACATGTGCAATCGCGGCGGATGGCAATATCAACCACAACGTCAATCCGGTGTGGTAAACTGCCAACGCGTAAATGGCAAACGCAACCCATGTATTCATGCAATACAAACAACCGCCCATTGGTTTATACATGAACCGGAATGGATTTTTTGGGTTGTTCATCACTCGTTCCAAAAACCAGGTCCAAAAACCGAATATTTGGCCCGGCTGAATGATGAAATCAATGAATATCGTCATGGCTCCGGCTCCAATGCCAACCAGGCCCGCCAACATCACCGATTTGAACATGTCGCCATGTTCGGTGAATATTGCCAAACCCAAACCGGTCATGATTCCCAATCCAAACCCGGTCAATTCATTCAATGTTTTTCGGATTTTTTCCATCAACAAACCGGTGTTATTCCATCAACGGTCCATGAACACGCGCCATCAGATGTGGTGAAATAATAAAATCCGGAAACGGCCGCGCAATCCGGAACCTGAATTTTGATGGTTGTGGTTCCATTCTCGTTGAACGTCATTGGTAAAACCAACGGGTCATCCTTAATCAATGGAACGGTGATGGTTGTATATGTTCCATTTGCGCCCCAAATTTCGAAAACGTAATTGTCCGAACATGGCGCTTTCAAACCAAAATCAATGGTTTGATTTGGCGCGAAACAACCAATGTGTTTTGAACATCCGCAATTCATGTGATATCAATTTGGCTCAAAGATAATCAACACGCCGGACCATCACATGGATTGTCACAATAATTTTCCAACGCCATGTCGCGGTCGCCAACCAAATCGAAATCAAAGGCCACAAACGTCAAATGTTTGTCGAACGGGCGGCCTTTTTTCTGCGGCGATTCTTCGATGGCCACCGTGACGGGGTCAATGGTCGATTCAACCGGAATGATGGAAACGTTGGCAAATGTGGCGGTCGATGGCAGATTCGCGTTGACAACGGCGCCGCGCAATTGTTCTTCAAACATCCAGGGTTCCGCCCCTCGCAGACATGCAACAACTCGCAATTGATATCGGATTTGGAAAAACGATTGGATTCCGGCGAATTTCTTTGTGGTTGATGGCGATTGATATTCGATTTTTCCGCCATTTCGAAATCGGATGTAAAACCATGCGGAATCCTGGTCATGGATTCCGGCGAATTGATATTCGTTCGAATTGGCGTCACGAATCAACACGCGTCCGTCATCGTCGATTTTGGCCAAATACACCGATTTGGTCAATGATGGAATCGCCGAATGGATGGATTCGGCAATTTTACAAATCAAATGTTCCATGAATCAAAAATACGACAACACCCGTTCGGATATTAGGTCGGACAAATAATTTTCGACGTCCTGTCGTTCTCCGGCGGTTGGAATGAAGATTGGTTTTTTTCTGCGTGATTCCTGTCCTTTTGCTTTGACATAATCGGTCGAATTGGTGATGGCCAAAAACACTTCGTCACCACTTTTAACGACTTGAATTGAATCGCGCAATGAACCCGTGAATTCCAAATCAACGGCCCCCGTTTGACGGCCGTTTTCGGTCCTTTTATCAATCCATGATTTGGATTTGTATTTTCCAATTTTTCCGCCGTTGGCGTCGCCGCCCTGGTTGAAAATGCGTTGTTTCATTTCACCCTCCAAAAGTTTTCCGCCCAACAACAAAAGATTCGGAACGTCACGTTCGACATTGGCGACGGTTGTTTGGATTTTTCGGGCGAACTCTTGTGGACTCATTTGAACATTTTATGAATTGTGAACATGGCTAATATAAGAACAATAATGGACGGAACCAACCACAACCAACGTTTCGTTTCTTCATTGACAACAATGGTCCGAACGGTTTCGGTGTGGTAATTTTCCACGCGGACGGTGTCCGATGGACATTTGGTTTCAACGAATATCGAATCGCCCGGCAACCATTGAATCATGGTTTCAATCCTGGTTTCATGGTCGCGGATGAACACGGTGTCACGGCCATCAAACGCAACAACGGTGTCCATCCGGGCGCCGTTGATGTGAATCACGGTGTCTTTGACCATTGTGGTCGTCCATTCCTTTTCAATCCAACATGGATATTTTGAAACGTGACGTTGGCATGATGTCGCCATGACTGCGGCGATTGCAATTCCGAAAATTGTTTTTTTCATTGTTTGGCCTCCAAATAGTCGTTTTTGTAGTTGTCAATTTTGTCCGTTATCATGCGGGCAAATCCTTTTTTTATCCAACCCAACAACGCCAAATTTTTCACCAATGACATCAAATTGACAATGACAATCGGAACGAACACGGCTTCATTCAGCCAAAAAAGAACGTCCGCCCCTTTGGACAAATTCGTTGAAAACATCAACAAGGCCGTATGTGATAACAGGGTCCAAAATATCCGGAGCGCAATCCGGGTGTCAAAACGATTGTGTTTGAACGCCAAATATGTGGCCGACAAATGGTCGGCGGCAATCAATCCAACCAGGGTGAAATAAGAAATTGACGGGTCGAAAATCCAATCCGAAACAAACGCGGAAATGGCGCCGGCGGTGATTCCGCCGAAAATTGTAAAAATGACCATTGGCGATTTCATTTTTTATTTGTACATGTTCCGGGTGGCGGTTCATGTACGTCGCCAATGGTTCGTTTGTTACATGACCAACGTCAATATTTGGGACGCGGACGCGATGTGGTCGGTCTGCTAACGGGACGCGACGTCGATGGTCGCGATGGTTTGTTGCAATTGCATTTCATGATTTCAGTTTTTTATTATTCATGATTTGTTCACCATTTGCGCCGTTGAATCCGGAATACCATTCAAGAGCCGCCAAAATCAATTGTGTTTTGGTGATTTCGTATTTTTTACAATACGTTTCCAAAAAATCTTTTGTTTCGGTTGTTACTCTAACTGCAACCAATTCTTTTTTTGGGTTTTCACTTTTGGCAAATCCGCGAACACCTTTAAATGCTCGTTTTTTTGATTTGGCCAATTGCGATTCTTTGATGTTGGGTGTCATTGTTTTCATGGAATTCCTTGGACATATCGCGATTGATTACAGATGACGCAAATGTCATCCATCCGGTTGAACAACTCCGGCAATTGTTGGATGGCCGTTTTCATTTGGGCATCATATTGGGCCGTCCAATTCTCCAAACAAAAATTCCAGGTGTCGGAATCCAAAAGTGTGATTGAATTCAACCGGTCGGTCGTCAACGCTTCTTTTGCGATTTCGATTCCGGTTCGGTACAATATCGGAAAACGCAATTTTTGAGCAATCACACATCCGATTTCTTCAACGCTACATTCTGCGGCGGCCCCGACAATCAATCCAAATGATGTTCCGGTTGTTGTGGTTCCGGACCATCCATTTGAAATCAAAAATTCGCTTTTTTTGGTCGAACACTTGCAACCTCCTTTCACTTTGGTTTTGTTGGTGTCGATGGCCGTGTTGTCCATCGTCACAAACACTTCATCCGTTTCGGACAAATAATTTGGGAAAATTTCGGCGTCCCCGTTTGCGTCCGATGTAAACGGAAACGATGTGACGTTCAACCCGTCGGTGATGTCAACGTTTCCGGAATATCCTGGTTGTTGGATTTTGATTTTTACAGATTGAACGCGGATTCGCAACATCCGCGAATCACGGGTGTTGATACGGACGCCCCGGTCCAATGGCGCCGGCGTGTTCCATGCGTTGTCCCATTCGCCAACCTTTAGTTCGTCAACCAATGAATTCATCCTAAAAAATGGCATGGCGAACCTGGCCATTTCGTCCAAAATCAATTGGGTGGCGAAATTGATTTTCGATTCGAGCAATTGAACGCCGGATGAAAATCCGGAATCCGCCATGTCTGCGGCGCGACGGATATTGATTCCCTCCAAATCGTCAATGTACAATCCGGATTTCGGGTTTGTTTGGGAAACACAACGGATTCCGATAAAATTGTCAAAACATGTCGCCATATCCAAAAGGGTCTTTTTTGTAAATGTTTTTTTCCGGAATCCATAAAGATTCCAAATATTTGGGAACCCAAAACGATGGACACGCTTTGTTTCCAAATTGATTGTGGCCGGCAATTAGAACGTCCGGTTGATATCTCAAAACTTCGTCAATGATGGCCGCCAATGTTTGTGATTGGGCGTTGTTCAATGTGTTTTTCACTCGTTGTCCGTCTGCGGACAATCCGCCAACGAAAACAACGTGACGCGAAATTGCGTTGATGCCTTTGACGCCATTGGTGATTTCTCCGTCATCAATCCATTTGTCGCCATTGTGTTTGACGAACGTTCGACGACTGCCATCCAACAAAATCATGTCCGAATATCCAACGCGCGACCATCCGCGACCATGTGGTGGCGGTGATGTATGCCAACGGACAATGTCATCCGGGGTCACGTTTTGTCCTTCCCTGGTCGCCGTGCAATGAATTATCAAATATTTGAACGGTTGTTTCATTGCTCATTCGGGTTTGACTCCAATGGTTCGGCCGTTTCCGTTTCTTCGGTTTCCTTTGTCTTTTTTGTCTTCAATCCGAAGAAATAAACGGCGAATTTTTGATTTTCGATGACGTCGAATGTCAAACCATCATGTTCGGTTTTGATTCGTTCAATCGCCGTCAAAATGTGGCGGTCATGTTTTCTGCGAAACATTCCGGATGTGATTGTGAAAATCACACCTTCATTTTTGTTGATTGCCTTAATCCATGACGGTTTGGAATATTGGCATTTTGCCACCGATTCCATCCGTTTCATTCGTTCCACATGGATTTCCGATGTCGAAACAACGAACACATCATGTGGCCAAATTGATTTGTACAAAGTAACAACGGCGGATTCAATCATGTCCGGAGTTGTATCTAATTTATCGCGGTGATATATCATGACTATCGAAAGTTTGTTCCACGGCCGGGTCCGCCTTTTGGCCTGGTCGCCCGTGAAATTTGATTGATTGCGTTTTTGGTTGTTTGGGCGAATCCTGGTTGTGGATTAAACAATCGACAATCGCCGGTTGGACAATCGACAACGGTTCGTTTTCCCGAAACATTGTTTCCGCCGGATGGCGGTGTTGGGGCCTCTACTGCGGTCCCCGTGATTGGAATGACCAATTGTTGACAACCGGTGTCAATGTAAACGTTGCAAGATATCGGACCGGCGGTTGTTGGCTGCCATGTAATCGCCACCGATTCAAAACCATCCAAACAAAGTTTTTCGGTTAATATTGGAACAATCGTCAAATCAACACAATCCGTTGAAATGGCGTAATTGTAACAACAAACGGTCGGATTGGTGATGGTGATGTTCACCGGGTTGATTGTATTCAAATTAACGGTCCCAAAATCAATTGACGGGGTGTCAACGGTTGTTGACATGTCGATGGCCTCAAAATCAAAATTGAAAAGTTCAACGGTTGTTCCATCAATTAACGCCTCGACAACCAATGTGTCGGTGTCTGCTACACTTCCCGCGCAATATTCGCCCCCAATCAAAAATGATTGACCTGCGCCAACGGTGAACGGTGCGGTCACGGTGCTTCCATTATAAAGAATTGAAAAATAATTTATTGCGAATAAACCGTTGTTGAATACAACAACAAAATCCGAAATTTCAATGTCGGACTCTTCGGTATTTGTGACAATACATTCAAATGAACAACAACATCCGCCATACATCAAATTTGTCCCGGAACCCTGTGGAATTAAACAATTGTCAAAAATTAGCGCCATTCCTTTTGTTTTGTTTCAAAGTTAGAAAAAAAACCCGGTCAACGAACGTCAACCGGGTTTTTTTATGACTCAACATTGGTTGGTTTACAAACCATCCAAATTCACGGCCACGCCACATGGCATGGTCACGGCGTTCCAACTCACGGTTCCGTCAAAGTAGATGGAACCGGTGTTGTTGTCTTCGATAACCTGGTCAACCTCCATTGTGAACGATGTGATTGGACCATAAAAATATCCATCACATGTGTAGTATCCGAATTGATACAAAGGGGCGTTCAACTGAATTGAATTATAAAATTCAATGTCGGTACAATCTTCCGGGTCTGAATTGTAATCTTGGAACGTCACCGATTTTTCGCCGCCAACAATTGATTCGGGCGAACATGACGAAACGCGTTTTTTGGTGAATGTTCCTTTTGCTTTTTGGCCCAACACCAAACCGGTCAAAACAACATCACCGGCGGCGATGGCCGCAATCCATTCGTCGCGGTCGCTGACGTCGGTGAACGTGTAGTCACATTTGATGAATGCCAATTTCGAAATTCCGCCGTTTCGGGTTGTGATACCACACCCGGCGGACGGCGCCGGCGGTAAAGCGGGCGCACATGCTGACGTACATAATGCCATTTTATTTTCGTTTTTTTATGTTAGAAAAATTTGAATTACGCGCAACCAACGATTGTTGAACAATCAGCGAAATGGAATGTGTAGTTCACACCTTCGTTCAAATCACCCGTTCCAAACGCGTTGGCCGGAATGAAGAAAAGTCCCCAATTCAATTGTAGTTTGATTGACCAGGCGTCCGCGCAATCGTCATAATGAACCTTTAAATCGTATGTCAAACCTGTGAACGGGTCGGTGATGGTTCCATGTTCAAACACGTCGTTTCGCTTTGCGTAATCACCAACATATTTGTTCCATGTCAAAAGTTGAACGGCTCCAGGGGCCAAAACAACGAATTCGTTGGCGCCAATAACGCTATCAACAAAACGGTCGTTGTAATAACGATAATCTGTCCAACGCGAAAGGTCCATTCCAGTTGATGAATTACAACACGCGATTTGTTGTGTCTTTGCGTACAAATCAAAGTTTCCGCCGCCAATAATCATTGGCGCTCCGGATGCTCCGGTCAAATCGTATTCGTGACGGATTTGGGCGGCCGCAATTGCTCGCGGCGCGTTTGATGTGGCTTCGAACAATTGGATGTCCTTTTGGGTTGTTCCATCGCTGAAATTTCCAAAATTGGTTGATTGTTCCGACAACAATTGTTGGTTCAACGCCGTGTTGATGGCGTTCATTTGCGACATGATAACGTTGGAAACATAAACGGAATCGGCTTCGCAAAGTTTTCGCATTTGGTCTTCACTAAACAACATTCCTTTGGTTTCAATACATTCGGTTATTGTGACGATTGATTCCAATGGCGCAATTTCCTGGTCCGTATCACATGACGCCGTACATGTCAGATTCACCGAATCCGCCGTTCCGCGTTGAATGTAGTTAACTTGGACCGAACGATTTTTTCCGTTTGTTGGAATTGGAATTGCTTCAAAACCCATGCGGTTTTCTTCGGACATTAGGGCGTCCAAATACCCAACACGGTCGCGCTTCAGCGCCGGCGCGTTCATTCCGGCAACGGAATTCAAATCCGTTTGCAATTTTTGACAAAGTCCTTGAGTAAATGCCATTTTTTTAAATTTTAAAAAGTTTTTTTTGTTTGATTTTGTGGGGTTAGATAACACAAAACCCAAACGCGCAATGGTCGCCATGATGGCAATCATTCCGAATTTGGGTCGGTTCCCCGGTCGGCCTTTACGGTTGGCCAAAACCCGGTGATTCGTTTACGGCCCGACGGCCCTGGTTTATTTCGATTCGTTTCCGAATACCTTCATGGTCTGCAATGACGCGGCGTTCGCTTGGGCCTTTGCCATTCCGGCCAATTGATATTTGGGCGGTTCGGCTCCGGGCGTTGGTGGCGGTGGCGGCGTTCCATTGCCTGGTTTGGGCGGTGTTGGACTGCCGTTGGATTGTTTAATCACACCCAACGACGCCAAATGTCCATCCAATATTTCGTCAAATGTAACGATTTTCGTTCCATCGTTGTTCAACGGGTTCAAATTATTTTTGGTCTTCACAACCAATTCGCCGTTGTCGTCCACATCTACATTGAAATTTGATTCCAAATAAGTTTGGACGGCCGGTTTGACAACCTCCGGCGATACAATCAACGAACGTTTGGCGATGGCGGATTGGATGAACGATTCGCGTTTGAATGTTTTGATGGCCTGTTTTGCCTCGTTTTCCTTTTGCGGAATGATTTCATCAACCAGGTGTTTGTTTTCGTTGGTCAATTCAATCAATCGTTTTTGCAATTCTTCGGCGCCGGCTCCGGCGGTTTTGTTCATCTTATCAAACGCAACCGAAATGATGTCATCGAATTTTTTGTCCTTTACATCTTCGGCCGACAACCCGAATGTCTTTTTGATTTTTTGTTCAATCTTCGACAATTCGGTTCCCTTTACTTCGCCGCGAATGGACGAAATGAAATCCGGGTTGTTTTTCAAAACGTCACGTTGGATGTTTTGGAATTCGGCGGCGATGTCATCGACGTTCAATTCCTGGTCATCGCCATTCAATTTTGTGATGGCATCGGATGGAACGCCAATTTTCTTCAAAAACTTTTCAATGTTGGTCATGTATTTCAATTTTTGGGTTTGCGGCCTTTTTTCACGGGTTTGGATTCAACGCCATTCGATTGGATTTCGTCAATGGCGTCATCCTGGTCGTTGTCTTCAACTTCCGGTTGTTCAATCGTTGGTTCTTCAATCACCGGTTTGGTAACCGTTGGGGCGCTGAATTTCACCGGCTCCGACGGTTTGTTCAATATTTCATAAAACTTCGATTTACCGCCTTTCTTCAGCGTGTTCCATGCGAATTGTGTCACCTCGGAAATTTTCCCGGTTTTGACGTTCTGAATGCGAATTTTGTTCATGTCTGAATGTTTGTTCAAATATACAATTTATTTCAATGCCGCCAATTGTTCGCCGGTCAATGACGATTCAAACCATTCGATTCCCAACGTCGATTCAATTCCATTTTCGGCGACATCCTGGTCAATGATTGTTTTGATTTTCTGCAATGTGGCAATGTCATTTTTTTCGGCGGCGGCCGTTGTCAATTCCGACAACTTTTGCATTTGTTCAATTGTCATTTGGCAATTTTTACGGTGTTAATATCAATTTTCATGGCCTTCAAATAATCTTCGACGAATTCAAAAACCTTTGGATGTGATGTCTTCAAAAAATCATTTGCATACACATACGATGTGAATGATTCAGTCCAAAATTCTTGTTTGTTTGTTTGACCATACAATGTAGGCGCATCCGACAACTTTAATCCTTTTTTATTCAACAATGACAACATGATTTCGGCGGCTCTTGAATCATTAGCGTTTTGGATGGCGTGTCCCAATTCATGTGTAATGGTTGGCGCGATGTTTTGGTCAACATCACTTGCAATGGTTGAAATGGTCCATGGTTTAAATTTTCCATTTTGAAATTCACCGGCGATTTGATAACCTCGCGCAACGTCACGCGTCAACAATTTTTTATTGCCACTTTCGCGAATTTTATATCCATATTTTTCCGCGTGTTGATTCAACCAATCTTCGGTTGATTCAATATTGTATTTTTTAAAAATTATTTTTTCCCCTTTGCCAATCTTAATATTCAAATATGAATTATTGGTCGCGCAATTGCCGCCCGAATTGGTGGAAATCGTTCCAATTTGATATGTCGGCAAAGTCAATTTTTTTCCGGTTGCTTCGGCAAATTTTTTGGTTCCGGGTCCCGTACATTCCGACGGTTTTCGTAATGTCACGAATGTTCCTTTGGCGTTTATTGTTTCAATGATACCATTGGCATTGGCGGCAATTTCATTGAATTGGTTAACCGTTGATTTTGATTGTGTCGATAAAAATATTTCCGGATTAATTTCCTTTTGTTTGGTCGCGGTGGTTGTTTGCTTTTCAACCTTTGCAACCTCCTTTTCAACCTCGTTGATTTGTTGTTCAATTTTCACGGGCGCGACTTCTGCCGGCTCCATGTTCAATCGTTCCCGTTGTGATTTGGTCAACTTGAATGGAATGGCCGAATGGCGACAATTGTATCCGCCACGGTAGATTGAAAAGTTTTCCGGCGTTGTTCCCGGAATCGCTCCGGTTCCATTGGCGTTCATCCATGCAATTTCCGACGGCAAATCCTTTGATTGAATCACACCCATTGCAACCCAACGCCGACATTGCGGCCTTGAATCTTCAATCAACGAACCGACGTATCGATAGGCATCCAACCCGAATTTGTTCGCAATCTTCGCGTTCACCTGGCCATCGAATTGATTCAGGGCGTCCCGGCTGACTTGTTTGACGTAACGTGAAAACAATCCGTCAACCTCCGGCGTTCCTAAAATGTAGCGCCGTAAATACGCCTCCAAATCCGCCTTTGTGGAACCGGCCACAATATTTTGATAAATGCCCGTCCGAACAGGTTCAATGAAATTGGATGAAACGCCTGAACCGGTCAATGACTGCAAGGTTTGTTCAACCGTCGCCCGTTGGATTGGATTAATCAATTCGCCCAATTCGTCCGGCGACAAATCATTGACGTCGCGATGGATGTCGAAATTGTATTGTTTCAACGTTTCAAAATTCCGCAAAAACCCGTTCACGTCTTTTGGATATGTCGAACCTTGAATGGCCTCCAAAATGATTCGTTCGACCTGGTTGGTCAACAAAACATTTCCGTCATCAAACACAAATCGTTCGCCATCGCTCGAAAACTTTTGGACGTGTTTTGACAACGCCGCGAACACTCGTTGTTCGGTGGCCGGCAATGAATCGAAAAACGATTGATTGGCCGCCGAAACGGTCCGGTCCTGTTTTCGGATTATGGCAATGACGTTGTCATCGAATTCCATGTGGTTGGTTTACGCGGTTTGAATCAATTGGGCGGTGACGTATGAATCAATGATTGGTTGGATTCGTTTGTCCAATTCTGCAAATATTTCGCCCAATGGTTTTTCCAAAAATTCCGTTCCAAATTCGGCGGTGATGGACGTCAATGTTTTGTATGCAAACAACGAACGAATCAAATCGTCGCGTTTGATACTGCCGGCGGCCAACAACATTTGTTTGTCCTTTGTGTTCAAATGATAAATTGGGTCGTAACTGACCAACACTTCGACCATTCGCGAAATGGATTTGTTTCCGGAAAAACGCTTCCGGGCCAAATCTTTGGTCGATTCAACCAGGAACGCAATTGGCGCGTTTTTGTCCGTCAACTTGTTCAATTCATCAATCAAATCGTCTTCGGTCTTCATGCTGAATGAAATCGGTTTGACGATGACCGGATTCATCGGTTCGGTGACGTTCCGATATTTTTCAATGAACAACAACGATTTGAAAATGATTTCGTCAAATATGTTGTTGGATATTTTGGTCAACTGCGAAAACGAATCTTCGCGGTCAATCATTTTGGCCACTCCGGATTGACTTTCGTCAATTACATTCAAATGCAATGATTCTTCGGCTTTCTTCAAAAGGGTTTGCCATGCCTGTCCCGAATATTCAATGATGCTCACATCCGGCGAAATGAATCGAATCATTGGGCCGTTGACGTCGCCATCAACACCCAACGCCGGATTTGCCTTTTCTCGCAGAAATACGCCAAATGGCGAACGTGAAATCACACGTCCGGTTCCCTTGCAAATTCCACATGTGTCATGTTCTTCGGTTTCGTGATTGTACACAATACCATCGCGGCAACCCTTACCATTGCAATTTTCCGCGATTTCTTCGCGATACGGAAACGCGGACGTTGTCATGACTGCGGTCCAATCGGAATATTGGCGAATCGCTTCATTGGCAAACGGAACAAACGCCGAAAAATAAGAATCGAAAAAATGTTCGTCCGTCAAATCGCCGCCCAATATTACGCCCGGAATGGCTCCCATGTCATGTTGGTAAATGACAACGGTTTCAAATCGTTTGTCGATGGCCTGGCCAATTTGGGTGTGTTTCAAAAATTGCGTGTCGGTCAATGAGTAATAAACCAACCCGGTCATTTGTGATTTGCCGTTTGACATTACGGGCGAATGTTCGTCCATTGATTGCCATGTCAACAATCCAGGTTCCAACACTTTGATTTGGTCCGACATAATCAACACCGGTTCGGCGTCCACTTTGACGGCCGGATTGGTCAAACCTTCGCCGACCGGAATCCAAACCAACCATCCGTTCGGGTCTTCAATCATTCTGCGGACAACGAATTTTTGGATGTATGAATAAAAATATTGGCCATCAAACTTTCGTTCCGTCAAATATGTGTTCAATTCATCCGAAACGGAAATGGAAAAATTGGCGTTTTGGAATATCCGAAACAATTTGTCAATCGCCCTATTCATCGAACCTTTTGTGATTGGTTCGTAAATGGACAAACGATATTTTTGAACGTCCGGGTCTTCATTGGGACGACGTGACGTCAATATTTCTCCAGGGTTTTTCCCCCGTGTATGAATGAACATGGTTGTCCGAACACGGTTCCAATGCTCCCAATTCTTTGGGTGATATTGGTCATTCGACAACGCGGTCGATATGTTTTCAATTGTTATCATTCGCAAGTGAGTGATTTGTCACATTCGCATCGTTCGAATGTGGTTTCCAAAAACCATTGTGAACCGATTTCGTTGTTCTTGGAGATTTCGCCTTGGATTTGATATTCCGTTCCATTGACAAAAACGTCGCGTCCCGTGAAAACATTCACCAAATATTTGACGAATGTTTCCGGCAAATTGGCCGTTCTTAACAACCAGGTTTCGCAATATTGCGCGGCGGTTGTTCGCAGTGTGGCTCCAATGGTTTCTTTGGTGATTGTGAAATTGGTTCGTTCAAATGAACCCGGAACACGAATTTTGTTTGAATACGCAAACGGTGTTCCGTTTCCGGCCGTGAAATTGGTTCCGTAATAATACCCAAAACAATCGGTTCGCGGATAAACAGATTCAACCAATTGTGTTTTTTCTCCGTTAGAACATGGAACCATTTTGAATGGCTCCGAACAAAATTCAACAACGGATTCACTAACGCCCAAACAAAAACGTGACGCCGTGAACGTGAAAAGAAAGTAAAAACACGGGTCCAATCCGGCGCCAACCATATATGTTTGAATGGCGGCCAAATTGAAACGAATAATTTGGATTGGATTAATTGATTGATTGCCGGCGTAATCGGTTGACGTGTATTCGCCAACGTAATGATTTGGAGCAATGACGCCAAACATTTCTTCAGTAATTTCCAACGCCTGGTCATCACAACATGAACGGATTTCAAATGTCGCAAAGGCCGTTACTCCAGGGGTCAACAAATCGGTTGGCAACCATCCATTTTCACAATCAACGTTTCCGATTTCGTCGGGTTGTTGAAATTGAAAATCCATTGTGTCACCGGTTTCGAATGGAACCCAAAATGGAACATCATTCAAACACAATTTGCAATTCCATGAATCACCACAATCACACAAAATCAATCCATTTTCCAAAATCAATTTCGTGCAATCCTGGCCACATGTGTTTCGGATGTCCACACATAAAATTCGGGCGTTGGGGTCCGGATATTCACATGGTTCGGTGACATCACAATTGATGACATTGGCCACTCTGTATGAATCGAACAATTCCATGTTTCAAAGTTAGTTAAATTATGGACATAATTGGTTCCCAATTTTGAACGCAAATGTTCCGGTCATGTCCGTTCCGGCTCCGGTTGTAAACAAATAAAATCCGCCGGTGTCGGCGCCCCATGTAAAGTAAACAGAACCGGACGTTGAACCAACCGGAATGGAAAACGTTGTCGGGTCGCCCGAATCAATGGTCCCCATTTTAAAATCCAACGCCCTGGTTGTTGGGACGCTGAATAAATATTCAAAATAATATGTTTGCCCCGGGACCGGATAAATCGTCGAACCATTGGATGTTCTAAACAAACAATATCGTCCGGACGTCACGTTGTTCAATGTTCCATTGACCGTGTTTCCAACCTGTGGTGATGAAACGACAATCAATGACGAACCCGCGTTTTTTGTATGGAATAAAAAATATTCGCAAATGGGCGGAACCTCCGGCGAACTAATGTATCCGCAAAAACGATATGTTTTGTTTTCGAACTGCGGCGCGTCCAAAATAACGGACGCGGTCAATGTAACGGGGTCGAACACGGTGTCCATCGACAACACCAATGGCGACATCAATTGTGTCATTTGGTTCACTCCAATGACTTCGTCGTTTTCTTGCAGTACGGACAAACCGAATGGTTCCGGTTCAATGAAAAACAAAAAATTTCCTTCCATTGTTGATTGATACGTCAATCGAACGGATAACCAATCGGAAAAACAAATCGGTTCTTCAATCGGAACAAACAAACCCGTCGTCGGGTCCTGGCCTTCAAACGTCACATCGGTCAACCTTGTGTCAAAACCCGTGTTGAATGGCTCGAAATCAATGGCATTCACTTTGAACGCTTTGACTACATTCCAAACAAATGGTTGGCCAAAATATGGCGACAAATTAAACGTGAACACATATTCAAAAAATATGTCGTTGTTCATCCATGAATCAGTGATGGTCAACGCGGAAACATATGTTGACGCTAATGGTCCGGCCGGTGTTCGGTTCATGTATGTGGCCGTGTTTGCGGTGAATACCTGGCCACTCGAAAACAAAGTTGATTCCCAACGAACACGGCGGTTTTTGATGTACACGCGGACATCGTTTGCTCCGGATTGTTGAACAACCAAATCATTGAAATTTTGGTAATTGCCCGGAAACGCGTTATTTCTAACGGACAAATGTGTTTCGTATTGGAAAAACGTTGTTTGTCCTGTATTTGGATAATCTTCGACGCGTTTGTATATGTTCAAACGAATGTTTGCCAATACTGTCCGCCAATCTGCGATGTCCAAATCCCATTTGTCCAAACAATCCGCGAAATCACTTGGTGACAAAATCAATTGGTGTCCAATCCTTTCTTTGCCAACGGGGCGAAAACATTCGGTTGTTTGTTTCTGCCAATACTGCGAAAATTCCGACGTCATCGACGGGGCGCAATCACAATCCATGTCCGGAAATTGGGTGACTCGAAATGAGTTTGACAAAAACGTGTTGACCATTTCCCCGTTTGATGAATAAACAATGGCGGCCATTCGATATGTTGACGACGGTTGAACGGTTGTTCCAACGTACAAAGAACCAATCCAATTCGCCCCGGACGTTCCAACGGCTCCAGGTCGAACCAAATGGTTGTCCAATACTCCGGCGCCCGAATAGGCGGCGACCAAATAACGTGATGAATCGGTGGCGCTTAAAAAATCAACCGAATTGTCGAACCCGGTTTCATCAAACAAATGGAAAACGATGTCGGGCGCTGACGTTCCAAACGCCGGAGGTATGTAAACAGAAAATTGAACTTTTGTTTTTTCAATGGTCGAAAAATTCGTCACAACGCCATTGTCACGCGACAACGTGAATGATTGGTTGCTAAACTCGGACGGACCATTGTTCAATCCTTTATTGTAAAATCGCGACGTGATGGTTGAACATGTTGTTGTTCCACATCGAAACATTGAATCGCCAATCAACACGGCCGGGTCGGTCACATGGAAAGCCGCTTGCAATGTTTCGCGGTTGTTGTAAACAGACGGAAATGAATTATCGTAATCATTCGACGCATAAAATGAATTCCGTTTCAATTTGACGCTATTGTCAAACGTGACGTTGTCCAAAAATTGTCGAAAATCTTGCACCATGTAAAATGTGAATTCAACATTGAATTGACCATTGGACGGATTGGTTGGTCTGAAATTGACTTCCCAATTTCGCAAATTCAACGCGTTGGATGTGGTTCCATTCAAAACCATTGGTTGGGCCGTCCCGGTCGGATGCGCTCCGGACAAATATTGGATGAAATATCCGGCCGACAACGCGTCGGGTGATTCAAATAATGAATAACATTCCGGAGCAAACAACGCCGGGTTGAACTGCAATCGCCATCCGGTCACAATTGGGTTTCCATACTTCATTGAAAACACAACGGTTTTTTTGTCCAAAAATGACGATTTGGAATGGACGGTGTCCGGTAAGCAGAACCCGCCATCCGGGTTCAAATAATTTCCGTCTGTTTGAATTTCGATGTTCTCACAACAAAGACAATCGCAATCCGCCGCGATGGCCGTTCCGGCTGTATTGAATGCAACTCCACAATAATCCGGTACGCATGATATGAAATCCGAAACGTCCGTTGGTGTCCATGTTAATGTCATGGAACCCGTTGACATTGGCGCCAAAATCGTTGGTGATGGAACCATGATTGGGTCAACGGAACCACAACCCGTGTAATCCAATGAAATTGAAACGGGGCCAATTGTTGGATTGTAAAGTGAAACGGATTGGGAATTGGTTGTTCCAACGGGCGTGTCCGTAAAATCAAACACGGTTCCCGAAAACACCCAAACCGTTGACCAATCAACACATTCCATGTTGAATGTCCACGCCAAATCATTGGTGTGTTCAACGGTCACGAAATTTCCGTCCCAACTACCCAATGGCGACGTGACAGAGTCCCAACAAAATTCAAGGTCCAACGTAAATGTGTCACCTTCAGCGATAAAAAAAGGCCATGAAACGGCGCCGCCATTGATGGCAATGATATTGATGGACGCCAAACCCGAACCGGTCAAATCGGTCAAAAAATCGGTGATGTTCAAATCCGAACTATGGACGTTTTCAAACGTCACGGTCGCGACCTGGCAGATTTGACAACAATTCAAATAATTGATTGGACCATCCGGTTGGATGCCATTCACAATATCAATTCGATGTATGGCCATTTTCGTGTTTTATTAAACGATTCCGGAAACGCCAATGGTCCGTTTCACAAAATCAATTTGCAATTCTTTGATTTCTCCAAATTTAATGTTGTTTCCAACTCGCAGACGAACCGATTTCGAAAAATCAATTCCATTGTATTCACCACAGTCAAAAGAAAAGGTGAAATTGAAATTGAACAATTTCGTTCCGGCCAACCTTGGATTGTCGATGTAATGAAATAACGTGTACAAATTGTTGGCGGCGTTATTATTGAACGACATTGGATAATTAAACAAATGTTCGGGCGGAACGGTGTTGTTTGAATTAAAAAACGCCAAAATTTCGCTGCCGGGCGTTAAATATGGACGGCGAACGGGCGAAAGTGTGAAATTCAAATCGTAGTTGGTTTGTACCCTTGCGTTTTCGTCGCCGCTTGCAGAATTCCAAATCAAAAATTTGTAATTGGATGGCGTATGTTGGGCCATCATTAAAAGTCCGCGTGATGCCTGTATTGTTGGAATAAATGGCAAAGCAAAAATGAATCCGGCGTACACCTGTTGTTCCAAATTATCGGTTCCGGCTCCGTCCCAACGAAAACGCGGCATTGACGACAACAACGTGACGTCCAATGATTCTTTTTGACGCAATGATGGCGGCGAATTCCATTCCACAATGTCTTCAAATCGCAAACCGGCTTCATTTCCCGTGATGTCGATGGCGTCCAAAGAATATTTGTAAATGGCAAACGCCTTTTGTGGTTTATCAATCCAGGAAAAACAAATTTCATTTTCAACGATTCTGCCATCATTCAACAATTGTTCGGCGTCAATCCAGGGCGCCGCCGCCGAAAAATTGTCCTTTCGTTCAAACAAAAACGTGTTTCCTACAATCCAATATCGCGCGTTGAAAATTGGATTCAAATGGCGCGTCATCAATGTGTCCAATGATTCGATTGGCAAATTTTGTTCAATCAATCTCGCTTCGGTGTCGCTTGGTTTGTATCCGCGTTGCACCGGAGCGGAAAACAATAATAAATTGTAGTATGGTGATGACGGGTCATTCAAAATCGACGATTGGAATGTCAATCCACATTTGTCACAAACATTTTGAATGTAGTCACGAACTAACGCGGTCGGGTGATACCACTGACATTGAATCATCCGGTCGCGCAAATCATTATACCAACCTGAAATGTCGGAAAATGCACCGGCCGGATTCGTCCATGTTCCACCCTGGCAATCTGCCAATGTGCAATTTGGTGAAACGGCGCAAACAACGGAACAAACAACAAAGGCAATTGATTGAATGACAACAACAACGGCCGACAATGGCAATAACACCAAAAAAATGGCCGTGTTCAATATGCCATAAATCAAAAACAAAATCGCATAAATAAAGTCGGGTCTGGTTTCGATGCAATATCTTAATTTTTTTTGTGGTTGACTCAAAAAACCATTGTGGTTGTCAGTTATCAATGTGGATTTGACACAATTCAAGGCTTCTTTTTTTTCAACCACACTCGCAGACACCCAACATTCGGGTTCGCACCAATCAACGGAATTCCCGGAAATGAATCCGGAAAACACCAAACGTCCACAACATTCGTCAAAAATTTCCACATCAACTTCATTGATGAATCCATTGGGGTTGTCAATCAAAATCGACCTTAAAATGGAATATCCGTCATCATAAAATCGTAACTCCGACGAATAGGACTTTGCCAATCCGCCATCGTCATCGTTTTCACGCCATGTGATTGTGAATTGTTCGGTTCCATCAATTCGACCGGTGATGACGGTTCCGTTTAATTTGATGACAATGGGTGATTTCATCGCGCGGCGTTTTTGATTCTGTTTTGTTTGTATTGCAGACGGGAAACGATTCCGTTGATTCCGCGTTCATCGATGGACAATTCCAATCCGCGTTGGCTTCGGATGGCCTTTTCAATGCGGTCCAAACGTGATTCCATTCCTTTGTTGTTGGCGGCCATCACACCATCGGAAAAACCTTTGACTAACATTGGATTTCGTCCGGTGTGTATGGCCTCCAATATCGGACGGAATTTTTGCGTTTTCTCTTTTGTCACAACGAATTCGCCCCGGTGAACAATACCGGCCGGTTCGAATTTTCCGCCGTCGCCCGTATATCCACCCGTCGCGAATGATGCGGCCGCTTGCGCTTGCGCCCTGGCTTGGGCAAATCCGGCGGCCAATGCCACAACGGCGGCGGCAACCGTCAACGCGGTGGCGACTCCATTTCCGGCGGCGGCGGCCTTTGCGACTGCCAACGCGGAATTTGCGGCGATTTCAATCAATGTCAACGCTTGTTGGGCTTCAACATATCGTTGGCGTTGTTTGGTCAAATCGTCCAAACGTTTTTGTTCTAATTGTAACAATTCAGCGTTTCCATTTTCCGCAATTTCACGGGCGGCGTCAACGCGTTTTTGTTGTTGTTCAATCAACGCGTCCGTTTGGGTGATTTGTGCGTCGATGAATTGTTTGGCGGCGTTTCGGGTCGCGTCAATCAATTCGTTCAACGCTTTGTCGATTTCCTGTTTTCTTTTTTCTTCATTCGCCAAAAAATTGTCCGTTTCTTCATTATTCAATTTTTGACGGGCGTCCGAATATTTTTTCGATGTGTTGTAAATATCCAATTCGGCTTGGGCGTTGATGGCGGTGATTTCTTCAGCGGTCACACCTTCGGCGTTGACTGCGGCCACACGTTTGGTTTCGATGGCGTTCAACTCCAATTGTTCGGCCTTTCGATTCCCTTCGCGGATGGCTTGCAAATTTTCATTCAAACGAACACGAATGGCGTTTCGTTCTTCGGTTGTTTGGGCCTTTGACAATTGTTCAATCAATTGTGAACGCTGCGATTCCAATTCACGAACGGCGTCCAATTGTTGTTGTAAAGTCAAATCCGCGTTTGCCTTTTGACTTTCTGCAATGAAATTGTTTCGTTGGTTTTCCGCGTCAATGGTCAATTGCGTGATGGCCTTTTGCGCTTCGCCTTGAATCAACAAAAGTCCGTTTTTGCGTATTTCGGCAAATTTCAACGCGTTGGCCGTGAAAGTTCCGTCGGATTTTGCCTGTTCTTCGCGTTGGTCCATCTCCAGGTTGAAAAGTTCAACGGACTTTTGCGTTTCGGTTTCGACGCGGTCCAAACGTTCGCGAAATGTTTTCGGGTCATCTGCCAACTCCGGTTGGAATTTCAAATCAATCCGTTGTTTGGCGATTTCCTTCGATAGATTGTTTCGTAAATCGTTGATGGCCTTTTTTAAATCGTCGGCGGCCTTTTGTTGTGATTTGGTCAAATTGGCCGGTGTTGTTCCGGCGAACGGGTCAATCACGAATTCTTTGTTGACGGCGTCGATTTGCTCACTTGATTCTTGATATTGGTTCAAAAAGAAATCAAACGCGGTAAATAATGCGTCCCCGTTGGCCTTTGCTTCGGCCAATTGTTCGTCGGTGAATCCGAATTGGATTTTGTTGAATTCGTCAACGGCCTTTTGTTCTTCTGCGGTGATTTTGGCGAACGGGTTGTTGGCGATTAACGGGTCCAACGTAGCGCCCAAATTGGCGAAATTTTGCGCCGTTTGTATTGCGGCCTGGCTTGCGGCCAATGGTCCACCGGCCAATTGATTTTGGACGGCCTGGTTGTTGGCCAACAAATCGTCAACGATTTTCTTTTGCGACGGAACCAAATCCGCGTAAATCTTTTGTGCGGTTTCGTTTCCGGCCGCCAACGATTTGGCCAAATCAACATAGGTGTTCGCCGCCAATTGTTGGGCGCGGGCCTGTTTGGCGTATAAATCCGTCAAAACTTGTTGTTTGGCTTCGGCTTGCGCTTTGTTTTTGATTTGCTTAATCAAATTTTGATACGCAACATCCAATTGTTCAATGAATTCCTTTTCATTTTTGATGTTGGTCAATGTGGTTCCATACTTTCCATTGATTTCATCAATCAATTTTTTCCGTTCTGCGGAACCGGCGTTGGTATTTTTGAGCGCTCCAAACAACGCATTCAATTCCCCGGTTTCTTTTGCGATTTGTTCGTTGGCGATTGCGTTGACGTCTGCGACTGCCTTTTGCGCGGCGCTCAATTCTTCGGTCGCCACAACGGCTTCGTCGGTGGCGAAAATGTAATCCGAAAACAACAACAACACGGCGGTCAATCCGCCAATGATTAATCCAACCGGATTGGCCTTCAATGCGGAGTTGAATGCGGTTGTGGCCAATGCGGCGCCCCTGGTCGCGACTGCGGACGCCGTTGTGGCCCCGGTCAACAAATTGGTGGCGGCCGTTGTGGCCCCGGTCCAAAACGCCTGTAATTTTTTGGCGGCGATGGCCAAATTTTCTTGGATGACCAATCGTTTGAATCCGATTTCATATCGCAATTGTGCAATCAACGCGGCGTTTTGGGCGGCCACATATATTCCAATCGAACCGGCCAACAAAATGAATGTCCGGCGGTTTTCTTCAATGACCGATGGTAACGCTTGCAATCCGGCAATCACGGCAAACGCGGCGTCCGTCAATGTTTCAAATATTGGCAACACACCTTCGCCAACCGTCCGTTGTAATTCGGCCCAATTTCCCTCCAATGTGGACAATCGACCGGCGGTTGATTGGCTCAATTTATCGGTCAAACCGAAAAATCGTCCACCTTCGGACGTCAATGTGGTGAACGCCTTTTCCAAATTGTCGAACGAAATTTTCCCTTCGGAACCCAATTTTTTCACCTCTCCGGCGGAAACGCCCAATTGGTCCGCGAATAACTGAATGACCGGAACACCGGCCTCCGTCAATTGGTTGATGTCTTCAGCAAATAAAGTCCCTTGAACACGGGCCTTTCCGTAAATGACCGACAATTCGTTGAAATCTTTTCCGGTGGCGGATGCGACGTCCCCAATCCGTCCCAATGTGGTTTGTAAATCTTCAACCGGTGTTCCAAATGCCAAAAGTGATTTTGCCGCGTTGTTCACCTGTTCGGGTGTGAACGGTGTTTTGATGCTGAATTGTTCCAATTCTGCGAACAAATCTTTTGCGGCGGTTGCCGAACCCAAAAACGTTTCGAGTGATATGTTAACGGCTTCATAATCCGCAACGGCTTTGATGGCCCCTTTTGCAAAATCAACGGACGCCCCGGCAATCGACAACCCTCCAAACGCGGCGGCGGCTCCGGCGATGGTTGTTTTCAAACCCTTCAATCCGGATTCGGCCGTTTTCGTGTTCTTTTGGATGTTTTCAATTCCGGTGTTCAACTTCGCAAATTCGCTCCGTAGTTGGGCGGTGTCCGCTTGCAGTTTGAACAATATGTTGTTGACTTCAGTCGCCATGGCTTTTTTTATTTTTCGTTTTGTTCGTTCCGTTCATCTTGAATCCGGAAAAACGTTGAAATTGTTTGGTAGTATTCATCGACCGACAACGATTCCAACGCCTTCATTTCGCTGACTTTGTTTTCGCAAATGATTTGATTCGTGAAATTGATGTCGTCAATGTATTTCCCGATTTGAGCGATTGCAAAATCCGGTAGAATCTTTCGTTTTCCAGGGCGCTGACCTTCAAAAATTCTTGGATATCGCCCGACGATAGTTCGGAAAATTTGATTGTGGATGTCAACGCCCTTTGGACAAAAAAATCGCGAACCAATGGATTGTTGTTCAATTTATCAATTCGGCGTTGTTTAAACACGTCATTGAATTCGCGTTCATCTTCGCCATCCAGGACGTAATAACACGCGGCCAATTCAATCAACGTTTGTTCTTCGCCAATGAATTCCAATCTCCATTCAATTTCGGCCAACAAATGGAACATTTCAACGATGTTGCCGGTGTTGGCGGATTTCTTCATGGATTCGACCATTGTTTTCAATTGGTCTTTGGTCATGTTCATTTCTGCGAACCTGGTCGCCACTTCGGCGGCGATGGTTCGTTTCGATGGCATTTGCAAAGGGTTGTTGTATTCGAACCAATGGTCCCCGTCGGAATCGGTGAATATTTTGGTCAATGGAATGACCGAACCGGTGACGTGTTTGGATTCTGCCATCACCGGGTTTGGTTTGGGTTGTTGTCGTTTGAAAAAATTCATCGTTTGGGTTTGGGGTTTGCCTTTTTTGCTTTATTGATTGACGATTGACAAATGGCATACGCGGACGATTCGGATTTCCCGGTCCGCATAACATCCGCCACACAACGTTCCAATTTTTTGGGCATGTCCTTTGATTTTTGTTCGCTCAAAGGTAGCGAAAAAATCAACTGCGATATTTGACAAAATCGTTGTGGAACGTCCACAAATAATATCGGAAACAATCCAAAAGGTGTGACAATTGCGAATCCTTTGTTTTTTCGATGTCCCCGGTCGCCGTGGTTTCGACATTCTGCAAATCATGAATCAACCATTGACATGATGAATCAATGACCATGTCCGGGTGTTTCTCCAATATCGAATTTAGCAGAACACGCGAATTTTTGATGGACGGGTTCACGCTCGAAACCTTGAATGATGTTTTGGGCAATTGTAGTTCGTCGCGAATGATTGTGTAGTAATTGACGGCGCCCCTGGTCATGGCCGAACGATTGGCCCCGGACGCGTCCCCGGTGACGATGAACAATCGGTCGCCCAATTCAACCCGGATGGTTTCACACAACCTGTATATGTCGGAATTCTTCAATCTGAATTCGCGAATGATTCGGATTTTGTCGCCATACGATTGGCCGGCAATACATGTGATAGGGTCAACGTTGAAATCGAAAGACAAAATGATTGGTTCGTTCGGATGGATGGCCACATTGGTTTTG
>Ga0315908_10000356_pt1 | contig 36602 bp, 30 predicted proteins | sample LakEriMetagenome_12_FD_203520 | JGI IMG/M metagenome (GOLD analysis project Ga0315908, IMG submission 203520) | Freshwater fungal communities from buoy surface, Lake Erie, Ohio, United States - Buoy 4 MA124 | ecosystem: Environmental > Aquatic > Freshwater > Lake > Lake biofilm | place: USA...
AAGACTTCTTAATCTAATTAGAATTACTCATCAATTATTTCTATTCTAAACAGGTAATAATTTATATATTATTTCTTATCATTATCATTATTAATTATTATTTTTATTTAATAATAGAAAAATGATAACTATTTAATGTTATTTCCAGAATGTTTCAATAGACTCTCTATAAATTAAATTAAATCGATGCTGACTAAAATAACTAATAATGAGAACTTAATAAATTGGAAATAACTAATAGTATGCTTCATATTATTTGATTAGCCAATTTAAATATCTAAAAAACTAAATGATTTAAATAGTAATTTGTAATACCACAAAGATTAAGATAATTCTGATTTTTTGGAAATAGATGTCTTTGTTAATGATTACTAATTCAATTTTATTAATTAAGATCTTTAAAATACTGTCTTTATTAAATTAGTTTTTGTAGAGATATTCAGATAAGTAATTAAATAATATTATAATATAAAAGAATCAAATGATAAATATTACTGAAATGATAAAAACTTTATAATTAAGTATCAATAATCATAATGAATAAATTAGTTATTTCAATCTACTAATATAATGATCTATAAATATAATCTATCACATAGTTTTATCAATTTTAAAAATCAGTAATTTTTTTAATAGTCCATCTAATTATTCTTGTTTAATTCCTATAAGTTCTTTTGTTAAATCACAAAATTCTTTTTTTATTTATTAAATTTATTTATCATTTTAACTGTTGTCAGTCAAATATTTATATATTTTTTAATAGTTTTCTTCTATTTTATTAATAATATATATGTCCTTAATAAATTTATTTCTTAACTTATCAAAAACAGACATATTTCTTGAAAACTATTATTTTTTCTTGAATAAAATGTCTTCATTATTATATTCAATATAAAGTTAAGCTAATAATTTTGCTCTTTATATCAAATCATTTTTGTCACCAAATCTTGTAAATTTAAATTAGTTGTCTTCAAATTCATTTTCAAATTTTAATAATTTTTTTATTTTGTTCTTTTCAATCAACTATTTTATTATTTACTAGTCGTCTTTTATTTATTCTTATGATATATAATTTAAATTATAATTGCAAAAATTATTATAATGAAAGGTGTTTTTATTTTTTTTTAATTTTAATTAGTTTTCTTTTCAATTTTCATCTAATTCTCCTTGAGCTTTTTAAACTTTTTATAATAAATCTAAACTGATATTGGAATTTCAATCAATCTTAAATTTTATTAATAAATCATACGTATAGACTATAAATTTCTACAGTTTTTTATTCTTTTTCATGATTATTAAAAATTTCTGCTGAATTATTATTATTTTGACTTAGAAACTCAAACTTTTTGGGAAAATTTTTAGATTTTAATTCCATTTTTAAATCTTATTATTAATTACCGTTAAAAAATTCTAATTCTTATTATTTTTCAAAAATATCAATTGCTTATCGGATTTTAAAAGCATTCTGCTTAATTTCCTAAATAGATTAATTAGTAGATTAAAATTAATATTCGTTTAAATAATTATCAAATAATTATTATTTTCTTAATTCAAAATCTACTTTCTAATTTTTTTATATATAATATTTATGTTAAATCTCTTCTTTCAATAAAGAAGGCAGCATTGAAAGATTAACAGATTAAAATGCAGATAAATTATTTTTGAATTAATTTAGTTAATTTACTTTTTTAATTTCATTTTATTAAACAATAGAGTTTTCATTAACGACTTAATCTATAGTAATACTTCTCTAATATTAATATTTATTCATATTTTTATAATTTGAAATTAATAAATATAATATAAATGGAGATATTTTTAAAATATACAGTTCAAAAGGAACTGACAATAAGTGAAATACTTTACAATACAGAGAGTGATGATTCTAAGCCTTATGAAAATAAATATAAATCAAGAGAAATAATAGAAAGATTATCAAAAAACATTTATTTATAAAACATAGAGAATCAATAAATATAATATTAGGATTATCTGAATGCACTGTTAGGAATCCTTTACTTGAAATTAGCAGTGAACTTTATGGAAACTGAAGAAAATGGATTTGCAGACATAAATTACAAAAAGAGTTTGACTCAGTTTAGTAAAGTAAGTTAAGAAAAAATAGCGAATTACTATAATTACTTGTAGGAACTCTATAATAATTACGGTTTTCTGAATCTGAACAGAGATTAAAATGAAATCGGATTAGGCCTACTGAAGAAATCGGAAGCAATTTATCTTTTAATAGAAGAGTAATTGTACAAGCAGGGTATTATTAGGATATTATAATTTAAATTTATAATAATAAATTATTCATATAGTAATGTAAGAATGCTATAAAAAATATAAATAAATATGATAAAATTAATAAGATTAAACGAGTAATAATTTTTATAATTTTTATTTATTTTAATATAATTATATTACTTTTTTTTAATTTAATTATTATTATATTAAAATAAATATAAAATTCTTATAGTTATCTATTAAAATTTAAAATAATAAACTAATATAAATATAATTATGATAATAATGATAATAATTATGATGATGAATAGGTAACTTCACTCAGTTAAGATTGAGTTAATAATAAGGAGAATAGAAATTTTATTACTATGGAGGGATAAGTCATTAGAAAAGCGAAGAACTTCAAACCCTATGTTTATTTTATTTAGCTTAAGCATTTTCAAAACTAGACAACAAAGAACTAGGAGCAATGTACTGTGGAGAAACAATGATGAGACAACACCGTAACAACTAATACGAAGTGAAAGAATGGACAGTGAATTCTCTGTCTCTTTCTGAATTTTACATTCAGAACTCTCAACTAAGTCAAGCTAGATACATACTCGATTGTGCTCTCTCTCTTATTGATTCTCATCATCATCCAAATAAGAAATTCATCAAGTTGAGGGCCAGTGTCTATATGATGTAAGGTAGAGTTTATCTATAAGCTCTTAAACTTGCTGCTGCTATTAGCAAATAAAATCATTTTACTAATCAAGACTATTAACAGATATAAAACAATTCCAATTCTATCAAGGTACAATTTACTAATATCCCTATTGATCCAATCTAGGTCACTATTCCTTTTAAAGATATAGAATAAGTATTATATATTCAATTTATTTATATTATTTAATCTAAATATTATTATTATTTTAAATAGGCTAAGACAGCCTTTAGAATTGGGAATACACTGTATAAAAAATCATTAAATAAATTTGTCTTAGATGGTAATATATATTTAATTATAAAATATGAACAATAAGTAAACTAGATAATAAAAATAAATAAAAGGATATGTGACTGAACACATAACAATTCAAAGAGAAATATCAAACATGTACCAATCTTTAACAATTCTCGATTAAGATCTAACCCGACAACATTAAATGTGCTAAAGAAGAATTTCTACTCTAGAACCTATAGTAAAGCAATTAAATCCTAAAGCATACATGGGATTTTATTAATAACTTTTAAATGAAATAATTGAAATTTAATCAGAGATGTATGACAATCGTTATCAGTTCCACTATATATAGAAGATCAAACCCATAACTAAAGAGAAGATAGATGAGTTGAATAAATTGGTAGACTCAATGATCAGTTGCAACTCATAACTCTTCAATTTCCAATAGGAAGATAAGGATGAAAGGAATAAAGATTAGCATTAATCTCTCATTAATGCTTAACTCAATATTGCTAAGGCTTATGCCAAGTATGTTACTAATGATCCTCATTAATAGGCTCTCAATGCTTAGAGTCAGCTTAAGGCCTATTAGTGGATTCATTCTTATATTATTAATGTCATTGAAAAGTCAAATGATCCTTAATTACCTCTTTATTTTAAAGAATAAAAAAATATTTGTCTCGAAATGGTAAATCTATTGCCAACCAAAATATAAAAATTATCATCTTTCTCTTCTGCATGATTACAATTATTTATTTATTAATTTTATTATTCATTAATAATTTTTTATTCTTATTTATTCTTTATTAAATTTTATTTTTTTATTAATATACACATTATAATTAAATATATTATTTAGTTTAAAAAATTACTAAATATTAGTAAGAATAAAAAATAGAGTATTTAAGCAGAGAAAATTAAAAATAATAAAAAATATAAATGAATAACTAAGTTTAATAGAGTTAAATAATTCAGCAAAGTATTATAGATTTCAAGTAAAGTCAAATTAGTATTAAAGAAAATGTTAATAGATTAATAGATGAGGATAAATTTAGAAATTAATAACAACTTAATAATCTTAAATTTATTAATGATGGTTTAAACTGTGAGTTATTTAAAAAGGAGTAACTATTGAATCAACTTTAAAATTAAATATAGAATTAGGAATAAAAATTAAAATAATAAGACGAAAAAATTAGACAATTAATTCCAGAATAATTTGATTATTAAATGTAATAAAGAAAAATCGCAGATTTAGATTAAAAATTATTAATCTAAAATAAAATCAATTAAGAAATTAAAGAAAAATGTAAAATTAAATTATTTATATTTTATTAATTTTATATAAGATAATGATTTAATTATCAAATTTGAATCTGAAAAATATTAAAAGCTCTAATTAAAAGAACAATTAAAAACGTAGATAGATAACTAAGATAAAATTTTATAAAAAATAAATTAAGAAAATAGTATTTTTTAAGAATAGTAGACCATAAAATGTAATGAATTAGAAAACAAATTAAAACAACAAATTAAATTAAACCATGATTAATAAATATAAAAGGATTTAATTAATATTGATTTGGAAAATAAAAAACAGTAATTGATAAACATGCAACAAAATTAACTATCAGAATAAAATAAATTGGAAGAAATGTTTTAAATGAAGGAAAAGGAATCATAGGAGCTAAAATAACAAATAGAAAAAATGAAAACGGAAGTAAATAAAAAGTAAATAAAGTATCTAGAATTAAAAAAGTATGTTTCAAAAGCGAAATTAAAGCATGAAACTTAATATAAACAAATATATGAGTAAATGATAAGTCTATTGAAATCTATGTCAAAACAACCTATTTTAGGACAAAGTTATGATTTTGTTTTGTAATCTATAGAAAAATTAAATTAGGATTAATCAGAAAATGAAGAAAAATATTTAAAAGAAAGTAAAAAAAATCAATTAATAAATAAGTAAGAAAATTAGTTTGAGAATAAATTAGACAATTAGATTGAATTGCAATAAGTCATTTAGAATTAATGTATGAGATTTTTAAATACTGTTTAATCTTTTTAGTAAAATACAACCAATGGAAAACAAGAAGAGCATAAAAAAAATGTGGATGTTAATAATTTTCAAAACCAAGGACAAATTTGATTTTAATTATTTATATTATTAATATTACTTTATCTTTATTTTTAATATAATAATAGTTTTTATTATTGCTTACTATTTTTTTATAAATATTTAAATAATAAAACGATAAATTAATTATATAATTTATCAATTTATTCTATATTTTATATTCTCTTTTACTAGATTCATTATATTAGTTACTATAGATTATAATAAAAAAATAAACTAAAAAAATTAGCTCTAGCTTGTTGTTAGATTTGGATAAGGAATGAATAAAATAACCAAAAATAAAAATATTGAATATAAAGAAATCAAAAATAATACTATTAACAAATAAAATATAGATATTGAGTAGAAATCAACTGATACATCAGAAAAAAATTAGAAATAAAAAAAAAATTCAGATTAATAGTAGTAGACTAAAAATAAAAGATAAAGAAATAATGAAAATAATTAGAATGAAAATAGTAAAAAGAATTATCCTAGTAAATTTTTTAGTGGGTAGTATTAATAATAGTATTAAAAATAAGTCAGCAATAATGAAAATATTCAAAGTAACATTCAATTGATCTTCTAAGGAAGTCAATTATAGTTTACTAAATCTAAGACTTAAAAAAAATTTAGTTTAAATAATTAATGGATTGATGAAAATGATTATTAAATGAATAATAATTCAATTAAATTTGCTTAAAGCACTTTTAAATAGCCTCCAAATGTATTGAATATTCCAGCTCCATAAATTTGAATTCATACTAATAGTTAATAATCATTTAATTATTTATATTTATTTTTATAATTATTTTATACTTATTTCTTATAATTAATGAAATATTAATTGATATTACAATATTAATAATAAATATTATTTGATTTTTTTAAAAGAGAATATTAATTAAATAAACAATAGTCTTGTGTCAAAAATTGTTATTTTTATATCAAATATTTTATAACATTAAAATTTCTTTGCTTTGTCTTTTTTAAAAATATCTTATTGGAATATTTAAAAGTATAAAATTGAAATTAATAGAAATCAATATCTTTATTAAAAATAAACATTTTAATAGTATATATAATTGTATAAATAATAAATTAAAATGAGTGGAATATCAGCAATATATATATTAGATAATAAAAAAAGAATCTTAATAAGTCGAGAATATAGAGGAGACTTAAATGAAGGTATAAGTGAAATATTTAGCAAAAAATTATTAGAGTAAGATGAAAATTTAAGTGCACCAATAATAATAATAGAAGAAATGAAATTAAGTTTTTTTTATAAGAAAATAAATAACATATACATAGTATTAGGGAGTAAAACAAATTCAAACTGTTTAATGATGTTGAGCTATTTACAGAAGTTGAGTGAAGTGTTATTGGATTATTTTACAGATTTGGAAGAAGAAAGTATTAGAGATAATTTCGCAACTATTTATGAATTATTAGATGAAATGATGGACAACGGGTATCCTCAAACTACTGAATCAAAAGTGATGTCAGAATTCATTAAGACTGAAAAGTTGGAACTTAATACAAAAGCTATTAACAAAAAACAAGCCGAGTTTAGTTAGACACTCACTAATGTTGTTAGTTGGAGGCAGCCAGGATTGTATTATAAGAAAAATAATGTTTATCTAGATGTCATAGAAAGTGTCAACATGTAAATCAGTCATAATGGAAATGTTGTCTCTTCAGAAATATTAGGTAATAAAATTCATTTTTTTATTCATATTTATATTCATATTTATATTCAAATTCATATATTCTTATTTACATTTTTTTTATATTCATATTTAATATTAATGATATTTATATCCATATTTAAAATTATATATATTCATATTCACATTTATATTTTAAATTATGTTTATATAATATATGTATATTTATTAATATTTAGGATGTATGATGATGAAAACTTAACTCTCTGGAATGCCTGAACTAAAATTAGGTATAAATGATAAATTGCTTTATGAATTACAAGGTAGAGATAATAATAAGAAGAGTATTGAGCTGAATGATTTGAAGTTTCATAGGTAACCAATAATATATTTTATTATGAAAGTTGTGTACGTTTAAGTAAATTTGAAAATGAAAGAGTAATTTCTTTTATTCCACCTGATGGTGAATTTCAACTAATGTCCTATCGTTTGGAGATTAGTGTAAAACCTTTAATAATGGTAACTTGTGAAATTACGAATTGGAAAAATACAAGAATAGATTTTAGTATAAAAGCAAAAAGTAATTTCAAATAAAAGTGTATAGCAAATAATGTAAAAATATGTATTCCTCTTCCTTCTGATATATTTTAAACAAAATTTGAGAGTTAGGAAGGAAAGGCAGAATATGATTCATGTTTTGAGGGTATCGCTTGGAATATCAATTAGTTACCAGGCCATAAGGAAATTGCTATGACTGTTACAGGACATTTACCATCTGTAAAGAGTAATGAAAGGGACAAGTTCCTCTAAAGACCTATTGAATTACATTTTGAAATACCTTATTTTACTGTCAGTGGAATGCTTATTAGATATTTGAAAGTTGAGGAAAAGTCTGGTTATCATGCCAGTCCTTTTGTTAGATATATCAGCAAAAATGGAAATTACTATATAAGGACTAATAATCAAAAACCACTGGTTATTTAATGATAAATATATAATAATAAGTGAGGAATATATATAAATAATCAAATAGTTGTATTCATCTGAATTCTGAAGAAGAAAGTGTGGAAAGGGGATTATGATTATTCTTAAGATTATTATTATATATTTTCCAGAACCTAAGTGTCTCATCTCCTGCTCCTGTGCAAATAGTATCTCCATCAGGACTCATTGCCAAAAATAAGACTCAAGAAGTATGACCAATGAGAGTTGATTGCTTTTTCATTTAAGGATAACTCCATATATGAATTTAATTTTAACTATATCCATGAGTACTAATAAGCTCATTTTAATTCTTAGCAAACATCAAGTTACATACCTAACTATCAGTTTCTAAAGTACTAATAAGAGTATTATTAACTGTGTTCCAAAATCTAATGGTCCTATCTGCTGTTCCTCCTCCTGATACTAACAATCCATGTTAATGAGGAGACCATGCCAATGCTTTGACTGCTGCTTTATGTTTATTAAATCTCCTAATCGGTTATGATTAATTTATATTCCAAATGAATAATTTATTGTCATTACCTCCTGAGGCTAACTGCTAATCATCAAAAGACCATTTCAGACCACACACTTCTTATGTATGTTCCTTTAATTTCTGAATCTATTATTATTGACGAATATCTAATAGACTAATAGTCTTGTCCCTTGAGCCTGTAGCCAGAATATTACTTGAATTAAAATTTAGTGATGAAACTCTTTATTAATGAATATCATAATAATCTTGAATGAGCTAATGTTTCTATAAATCCCATATTTGCACAACTCCATTATCTAATCCTACACTCATAATATTACCTTTTTTATTCCAATTAATGCTTGAAATATTCTAGTTATTCTCCAATAACTTACTTACTTTGTTATTAAACCCATTCCATAAGTACACACTGTTATTTAAAGCAACTGCCAATATATTCTAATTACTCCAATCTACTAAATTCAAATAAAAATCATCTTATAAATTGGGTGCATCTAATATTTTAAAAGGAGTTTTACAATTGAGTCTTTTGGGTTGATTTTGATTAGCGTTAAGTATTTTTTTAGGTTGATTGTTGTTTTCACTCTATGTTTTGGCCATTTTAAGTTGATTAAATCTAAACATGTTCTGTTTGTCATCATGTGGGTCATAAAGGTTTAATATATCTTTCTTGTATAGATCTGCTACTGTCATTATGTTTTTATCTTCTGTTTTCTGTATTGTGTTTTCAAAGTCAAGGTGAGCCGCACTTAGCATTACTTCTAGTTTGCTTTCCTTTCTGCAAGGAATAAATCTATCGTTTATTATTTCCTTTTTCTTTTATTTTTATATCCAGTTCTCCTCTTCATCTTTATTCAGTAAGTCTTTCATCTCAATCAAAGCAAACACATTCTCTTAGTTCATTAACTTCCTTTCCTACTCCTCCAATATATTATTCTCTTATATCATCATTTTTCTTTTTTTTTCTTATTTGCAAATAAATTATAAATCGTTAATTACAATTATTCATATAATTTATAAGCAATAGGATCATAATTCTCATTTATATTTAATTTATATATAATCTTATTAAATTATAATATTATTTAAAAAAAATTTAATCATAATTCAATATTCAATTATTACTTGTATAATTATAAATATTTTATACAAAATTACTCTATTATCGAAAATGAATTGCTTAAAGGAACTCTAAAGCTTATATTAGTTTATAATGCTTGTAAATCATCAAAACTAAAATTGAAGTGGTCACGAAATTCATTTTGTTTTAAAATATAGTCATTTTATTGTGAAATTCGTATTATACAAGATTAATTGTTAACAGAAGCAAATTATTTATTGAGAGCTGAATTGTTTTAAATAAAATAAATTATCTTTTACAATTATCCAATGAAAGCTAATTTGTTTTTCTCTTTTTCGTTGATAATAAATAACACTTCATGATCTTCACTACTTTTTTGAATACTATTTTTATCTAACTCAATTTCCATTATGAATAATGAATTACTCACAATTATCTGAACAATACTCAAATTATCCATTTCTTTAATAAATTTTTTTTAAATTTCATTTAAATTTTTTATTATCTCAAATTAATGATTTTAATCTTTAGGATTAGTTAAAATTTAAATAAAATTTTTATTATTTAAATTCTTCGAACTATTTTTTTACTTATTTGTGTAAATTTATTAATAGGCACCTAAGTTATTTAATAATATCTCGTAATTTTTCTGATAAAATTTTTCATAAAATTTTAATTTATATTTATTGAATTTCAATTAAACGTAATATTGAATTTAATTTTCGTTATTAATAGAAGTAAAAATTTTATCATAATAAATCTTTTTCTGTAGGTAAAATCTGTGAAAATATAACTTTTCAATAGATGATTTGGCCTCTTCACATTTATTCTTATCTTCACCAACTACGTATAATTACATTTTTTATTTATCTATATCATCAACTGCTCCTAAAATATACTAATTATTTTAATTTATGTAAAGATTTATAATTTTATTTGATGTGTAACTTATGCATGACAGTTTTTCTTATCTTTATATTTAAAGGAAATTATATTTTTTCAATTCTTTTTTTAATTCTTTTTTTATTTCTTAGCCTTACTATCTATTAACTATTACATTGTTATCATTATTATTGAAAAATATTTTTGATTAAAATTTTTTGCTTAAATTAAGTATAAAATCTTTTTTAAATTATGAAAGAAATTTAAAATGTTTATTATTTAATTAATATGACTTTTAATCTTTCATATTCTTTTTAAACTCTTAAAATTGTTCTTAACTAATTATTTATTCTTCATAGTGTAAATTACTAAACACAATTGTCTAATTTAAATTTTAATCTTCTATATCTAAATTTTCCAGTACATTATTTTGATTATTTTATATTTTTTGGAATATTTCTTATTAGTTTTTAATATTATTATATTAAATTCTTTAGTTTTTATTATTTGATTAGTTTTACATCGAAATATCAAAATTTGAACTATAATCTTAAAAAGCTTAGTTTTTTAAAATATTATCAAAAAATAATAAACCTGATTATGGATCTTAAGTGAGATTATGATATTCTTTATTTTTTATTTTCTTTTAAATAATTTGTAAATCTGTTAGATTTTACATAATTAATAAATATTATTCTAGAAAAATAAAAATTAATTAAAAATTTAAGATATATTATCAATTTAATTCTTAAAGAATATTTAATTTATCATCAAGTAAAATAGATTAGTCATCAGCAATGAGTTTAGAGTTTTCTTCTGGCTTATCTAGCAAATCATGAAATCCTTTTTATACTTTTTTGAATTTTTTATATCTTTTAATTTCTTCAAATATTTCAGGAACACAAACAAAAGCTGATAAAATAAGACAAATTCCCATAACTAATAATAACTAATCAATTAGTATGGGAATAAAAATAAACATGATAATGGTGAAGAAACTACCTGTTGTTTCCATAACTGCAAAAATAGTTGTAAGTTAAATTCCAGTCTATTTAACATTAACATCTTCTTCTAATATTTTTCCCCCAACTCCTGTAAAATAGTTGAAGATCCCTCCATAAAAGAATCCAGCAATAAACATTAATAAGAAATAGTTCTATTTGTTATTATTAAATTAAAGGTAGATTAGGCAAATTCCACTAATTATTTGAAATACTGAAAACACACTGAATTTGAAATCTCGGCATTGTTTGTCAGTTAATGAACCCACAACCACTCCTCCTATCAAACATGAAAGTTCATAAAGTTGTTGTATTTTATGAGCAGAGTGAAAAAATCCTATATTAAACATATATTACAGATTATCATAATATATTATAACATTATCACTATCATAAAATCTTTATCAAATTTTCATTATAATAATATCATTTTAATTTTATCATTATCATATTATTTTAACTTTATAATTACCTTCATTCTTGAGATATTTGTTAAGCCAAAACTCAAATACAGTGACGACCATAAACTGAAGAGAATAAGTGATAAGTGCTATGCGTACAATTTTGATATTAAAGAATAATAACAACTAATGGAAAATACTAAGCTGCCTGTTGTTTTGAATAATAGTGACATGACTTTCCAATACAATATTTTATTAATTAGTATATTCCATATCATTATTGGCATCAGCTATGACAATATCCAACTCTTCCGGGTAAGGGTCTAAGAATAAATAGGAAATGATTCCAAGAATTACCAATACTATACTCACAAAGTAATATGAACCTCTCCAATTATACTTCTTTATTGTAAGCAATTGGAAACAAATCTAGAAGAAAACTATCGAACCCATATTTATTGAACTACACCATATTGTTATCACTTTCCCTCGATATTTAATGTCTATCCATCTACTTATTATACTAGAACACGAAGGCAAACACATCGCAAATATCATTCCATTTAAAAAAAATAAAAAGAAAAGCCAAAAGTGAAAGTATGTTATGTTATTTTTCATCACATTATTCAGAAACCAAATATCTGCTGTAAATCTATTACATTATTATTGTTAACATTTTAATATTATAATCGTTATTTTAGTAATATTTTTTATACGTCAATACAAAAATATAGATAATAAAGTATATATTTATATAATAAGGGTCTATGATAAATATGAATAAAAAATAAAGATTAAAATAATGATAAATATAAAAATATACATCTAGTAATTAAAATGTAAATAAGTATGTATTACGCTAATAAAGCAAATAAGATAGCTTAGGAAATAGAATAAATTAATAAATATAATCTTAAATCCATGTGATCTGCCATGTGTCCGAGTACAAGTGCTCCTACAGTGAGTCCTAATATAAAAAAGAAATCTGATTATCCGAAAAAAACATTGTCCAGTTATAAAGGTCTTTCCAGTTCTTGATAAGCTTTGCAAGAGGCTATTGTTGCCTTGTATCCATTATTAGTCGCCAATTAAGCATAAGTTATTAAAAATACTATTATTTAGTATTTTAGTTTTTTATTAATAAACGACATAAATATAAAATATTTATTATATTTTTTTATACACTATAATATTTATCAAAATATTATTTTTCATGTAGCAATATCATTATTTTATCTGTACTAAATATTTTGTTTTTTATACTCATTATTAAAACTTATCCTTTTTTAACTATCTTACCTCATTTCACTTATATTTCTATGCTTATTAAAATTATCATCACTATCATATTTATTATCTTATTTATCACAATAATTATTGCTTTCACAAATATTTATGTCTTTATTATTTTCGTCATTTATGTACTTATTTTTACTGGATTAAGTAATGTTTTAAAAAGGATTAAATTTATTATTTTATGAAGATAAACATAAATTTGAAAGATTAAAAGAAGATTTTGAATTCATATTTGATTCAGATTTATTTATTTCTTTAAATAAATTTTTTTATATTTTAGAAGTAGTTGGTCTATTTATTTTTTATTAAATTTCTTTATTTATTATTTTTTCTTAGATACTTATTGAACTTTAAGATTCTTCCAAATCAATAAGAATATCCTTATATATTTTAATTTATATAAGATTTTCAGAATCTTCTAAAGTTATTTATTTATTTTAATTAATTTTTAATAAATCAATTAAATAATTTTCCTGAATTTCCTCTATTTTTAATTAATTATATTTACTTTTTTAAATTTAATTAATATTTTCAATAAATTAATTAAGTGATATTTAATCAACTTAATTGATAAGAATTATCATTAAGAAAAATCTGTTAATAAGTTTTTATATATCAAAAGAATAATTTTAATTAATTTAATTATGATATATTAATCTGTCAAATACTAAGAATTAATCTTAATTTGCATTAGTTTAAATCAGCTAAAATTTAAATTTATAATTTTAATACCATGATATAGAACAAATCGTAATCTCCTTCTTATTAAATTTTTTATTGATTATTTTATAATAGATACTCTAGTTACTATAAATCTATTTATCTATTATTTGTCTTAATATAATTTATTATTTTTATAATTTACTTCTAATAAACTGTTTGATATATGTACATCTTCTATTAAAATTATATTTAATTTATTAATATAAATAATAATTAGGAAAAAATTATTATCTTATTCTTCTTTGATTGGTTTTAATAAATTCCAATTAATATTTTACAATGATTTTGAACTTAATTCTTCTTAATAAACTGCCTCCTACATAATAAAGTAGGCTAAGTTTTTTAATTACATAAAAATGTCTTATTAATTATCTATCATAATTGTTTAACCTTTTTAAATAACTATTTAGTTATATATCATAATTGTTTAATTTTTTTTAATATCTGTTTAGTTATCTATAATAATTGATTAATCTTTTTATTAATTATTTATCATATTGATTTAATTTTTTTATTTTCTTTTAATAATTAATAATTTTTTTATAAGCTAAACATTTTTTTTAAATGATAATTTTTATTAATTTTCAATCAAATTTTCATTTTATTTAATTTTTTAATCTTTTTCTTACTAAAAAATATCTTTTTTTTTTTAAATATCCGATTAATTATGTTGATTTAAATGCGGCTTTTTATAATCTAATTCTTATTTTTTCCTTAAAATGTGCACATATGCAATACCTTATTTTAGATTAACAAGTTATTTTAATTATTCTTATTAATTTTTAACCTAAAACTAATTTACTCTTATTTTATTTTTTACTTAGCTTTTATTGGGAAATATTAAATCTTATTATAAATATTTTTAAGAATTTATGATGTTTTTTTAAAACTTTAAATTTATTATTTAATTTTTTATCTTTTCAAAAAAAATAAAACTGTCTTCCTATCCATCAATATCTTCTATTTATTTATCTTAAAATTAAAATATATCATCAATAAGATTATTATCAGATGCCATATCTATTTATAATTTTGATGTTGCACTGTTATTATTTCAATTTTTTTTTTTTTTATTATAATCGATTACAAATTTCTCTTTTTTTTGCCAAAATTTTTCTCCTAATTTATTTAATTTTTATTATTTTAGCTTATTTAATTATATTTTAGATTTTATTTCTTAATTTTAATTATTAATGTAATTTTCTTTAAAATCTTATAATTTTTATATAATATATTTATTTTTTTATTATTTCAATTCCATATTTTTTAATTGTAGAGCAAAAATTTCTTAAGTTTTATATTTTAATTACCTTTTTTCTATTTAATCTAAATTTATCTATTTATAAAAGCAGTTTAAGGTTTTATTTCTAATTTATTTTTTTTTCTATAATTTTTTTCTGATTTTTCATAATTAAACTCTTAAGTTTTTTTTTCAATCTATGTTTCATTTAATTTTTTTTTTTCTTTTTAAAAATGAAATCTTACAAAACCTTAATAAAATAATATATTTACCATATATATCAAAATCTTAAATAAAATCTTAAATATTTTCATTTTCATATCTTGGTTTTTTAAAATTAGCATTTTAATAAATTTAATTGTAGTCATATTTTTATTCAATAAATTTTTGTTATTATTAAGTATCTAAATATTTTTAGTTTAAAACGTTTAAATTCATAATATAATATTGAAATATTATAAAATATTATTAGAAAAATATATAATCAATTTCAAATTTTTTCCTTCAAATTTCCAGGATAATTTTAAATATCTAAAAGAGTAAAAAATAAAATATTTACCATTTTATCCTGATCCAGGATTATGTATCATATGTGCCAATATTTCTTTAGTGTAATTCAATCTTTTTTTCATTTCTTAATTTGAACTTTCTAAAGCAGTAGCTAAAGGATATTAAGTTCTTTCTGCTTTTTTATTAACATAAGTCAACATCTTAAGTTCAGAAGATAAAATAACTTCAGTTTTATCTGTGAAATTAACCTTAATATTAATTAATTATATAATTAATTAATTGATAGATAATAAATAAAATATAAATATTAATAATAGACATATGATAATATACCTAAACAATTTTATTGCTAAGCCTAAACAAAATGGCATGTTTAGTTTTCATCCACTTCTTGAGATAAACTAGAGGGATATTAGGGTTTTCATCAGGCTCATCATTTTTGAGTTGATTAGGAGTTGCTTCCTATTAGATTTCCTCTTCAAGATAATTCTTGAAATGCTATAAGAGAGTGACTTTTTTATTTAGTTCTTTAGGATAATTATGTAGAGTATAACTACTCATAATATCCTATCTTTCCTGCTTATCTCCTACAGGTTTTTTCTCAAAATACTAAAAGAATAACTATTTAGGATGCATAATGATTTTAGTACTATCGTTGAAAAATACTCCACTACTGCCATTTGATAACATATAACCTAAACCATATTTGCTACTATAATCAATAAATTTCTTGACACAAATTTCAGCCTATTATTAATTAATGGATGATTTTTTATCAAGAATATTATTGGAGTTAGTAGAGGTGAATCCTTTAGATTAATTATTTTTGGGAATGTTTGTGCCATAGTTATTAACATTATCTGTAGTAGATATGAATTGTTATTATTGATTAGGCTATTATAATTGTTATTACTGAGTGCTGATCCTAGCAGTACTTTGCTTGGGATTAACAGTCTACATGCCAATCTACTCAATGTTTTTAGTGCTACTTCTGAGACTCTATTAATTATTAAGATTAGGTGATTGATTGTTATTAATAAGATTATTGGGATTGTTGTTGTCAGAGTTGAACTGATACTGTTTAACATAACTAGAAGAGGGTGGACAAGCAATAGTAGAAATAGGTAAAAACTTGGGAATAGCCTATCCATTATTCATAAAAGGGTGATTAATAATAGCATCAAGAGATGGTCTCTAATCTGGCTATGTTTAAAGTATCTTTGTAATTATAGCTTTAGCATGATCACTGATAGGGACATGATCAGGAAATGAAAATGAATTTTTCTTGATCTTCATGTAAGTGGTCTTCACATCAGGAGTTTCAAATGGAGGTTTGCCTATTAGAAGAGTGTATATAATTACTCCCAATGACCATACATCCACTTCGAAAGAATGACCTTTACCATCCAATACTTCAGGGGCGATGTAGTTAGGAGTTCCACATATTGTTTTCTTCTTTTCAGTGTCAAATTCTAATTTTGTTGCTAATCCGAAGTCTCCAATCTTTATTTCCATTTTTTCACTCAAAAATAAGTTCCCTAGTTTCATGTCTCGGTGAATTACTCTGTTTGAGTGAAGGAACTTTAGACCTGCTATCATTTAGTTTATGTAGCATTATACTTCTAGTTCTGTCAATCTCTTTCTCCTTTTTATCAATTCATTTAATGTCTATTTATATATATATTATCAAAATCAACATATTATATTCATAAATAAAATATTATATAACTGTTATTATTTTATTAGATTTTAAAATCATATAAAATTATATAGCTATTGAAACATATCATAATATGGGAAATAATATAATAAAAAAATAAATGATTACTTGGTTAGTGCACAACTCGAGTAGAATATAAACATTTTCATGATCCTCAAAAACATGTTCAAACTTGACAATATTGGTTTGTTTTAATGATCGATGAATTTTTATTTCAGATATGAGTTTCTATCTGGCTCTGTTTTTGGTAAGAGTATTTTTAGGTATGATTTTAGCAGCATATAATCTTTTTGTTTCAATATTAGTTAATTCATAACATTTTGCAAATCCTCCTTTTCCTAACAACTTTCCCTTAGTGTATCTATTAAATTTGCATTCTCCATTCACTCCCACTATCTTCTCTTCTATTATTTGACCTTCTGAACTTCCGTTCTGCTCTTATCTATTAAATTAAAATTGAATATTTACTTATTGTTATCCATTCTTATATTTTACCTACAACTATTATAATATAATTATTTAAATATCTTCAAATAATATTTATCATTATTCTTTTAATCATAAAATATTAATTTATTATATAATTATTTTATAATATTTTTATTATATTATATTTGTATATTATGAATCATTTTTTGTAATAATTAAAGAATGCTGATAAAATAATAAGATAAATGGGTATGTAAAGGAAATATTTTATGAGCTAAAAGTTAGAATGGCATAGCACAACAATATTAGCTTTAAAAAAGAACCGATAGACTTTCATAATAGGAGATGGATAAGTAACGTTAGGACATACAAGGATAAAAACGAATGGGAGAAAGATAAGGAAGTTAAGTGAAAATGTTTATTGTGGATTCGCAGGAAGTTTGGCAGATGCGTTTACTTTATTAGACGGTTTGGAACTTAATATTAAGAAATATCAGGACTAAACTCTGAGAGCTTGTATTGAGTATGCTAAAGAATGGAGGACAGGAAAGTAGTTAAGGCATTTAGAAGCAAGTCTTTTAATCATTGATAAGGATCTCATCATTGAAATGGATGGATCTGGAAATGTAGTAGAGGTAAAATATATCATATTTTATTAATCAATATAACTCATTATTTTCAATATTATGCTATATAATTATACTTATCCTTATATTATTGAAGATTGATGATGGAGTTAGAGGAATAGGCTCAGGAGGATTATTTGCTGAGTGTGCAGCTAGAGCATTGTTAGATGTAGAGGGAATATCAGCACAAGAAATAGGAATTAAATCAATGAACATTGCTGCTGATAAATGTATTTACACTAGTAAAGAGTTTATTCACAATACTGTAGATTGGGCAGAAAAAACTCTAATTCATCATCAATGATTTTTATTAATAATATTAATAATATTAATAATATTAATAATATTAATAATATTAATATTTATTATTTTTATCAAATATATTATAATTTATTTAACTTTATTATTTATATTATAATTTCATTAGTGTTTAATTAATCCGTTAGAATTTATTAATATTTTCTGTCCATTCTAAAGAATCCTCACTTTGTTTCCATCTTATTATATTATGTCTTTTTATCCGTTAGGATAAATTATTGTCTTTGTATTATTTTCTACGATTTGAATTACATTATCCGTAAAAAATGTTATTTCCTTGCCAGTATGATAAATATACTTTTCAGTATTATCACTGAATCTAATTTCTTTATTGCCATCAGGATGATGAATTTCAAGTTAATTATTACTAAACCAATAGATCTATAAAATATAATATAAAGATAAATAATAATAAGATATAGATTGTATATATAAAAGTAAGAAATATAATACATTAGGACCATTATTGATAGTGGTCTGGGTGGTTTTGGCCTCATGAAAGTAATAAATGACAGTGTTATCTGGCAACTACTACTTAATATCATGATTACTGAACTGAACAATGGTATATCCATCAGGCAAAACTTCCCTTTTGACTCCATTACTAAACAGTATCTCTCTCTTTCCATTCTCATACACCTTCTGTACTCTTCCATCCTGTTCCACTCTTTTCTCCACCACCTTCATATTTTACTTCTTCATTTACATATACTTTAAATAATACTGATTCCTGTCAAAACTAAAATCTTATACATCATAAAGCTCATCTATTATTTCTAATGTTATGTCGTATTTCTTTCCAAATCCTTTATTAACTGAATTCTGATTGTTACTATATGCTATATCTTCGTAAACATTTATATCGCTCCTTTATTCTTAATCACTCTCTTCTTATATTATTTCCTCTTCATCTTCATCTTCATAATTTTATTATCTCTCATTTTCAAATTATTACATTATTTCTTAAACTATCTACTTTTTATTTTTATTATTATTATTATTCCCAGAATTATATTCTATTATTTTTTTCTCTTATTTATTTGTTTCTTAATGCTGTTTGTTGTTTAAATTGCTGTTATTTTATATTATTTATTATTATTATTATTACTGTTATTATTGCTATAATTACTATTATTATTATTATGATAATAATTTATTTTTATTTTAATTAGAGGTTTTATTATTATTATTATTATTATTTTGAGTGTCCAACCTTAATTTTTCATAATTATTGACTTACAATTATAGTTGCTAATTTTATTTGAGCATCTCATCATTTTGCTTTTTCAATCTATCAATTTATAAATTATAATTTGTTTTATTTTTAGACAGTTACTCTTTCAATTATTTGTTTTCTAATCACAATACTTCTTACTCATCTTTTTCTTTTCTAGATATTTATCCATCTTTAATACTTTTTGCTTTCAAATCTAATTGACGTTTTTCTCTCCTTATTTTTGCCATTTCTTATTCCTTAAATTCTTCAAGCTTTTTCATTTCATTTTATTTATGCTCATTTAATTCATCCATTTCTTTTTCTAATTATTTAACCAATTCATCTTACTTTTTTTTTAGTTTATTAATTCTTTCATTTTCTAATTTAAACTTTTATATTTCTTTATTTAACTCCTCTATTTTTTAATTAGCATATTTTTTAACTATCTGTTCTTCTGATTATATATCATTTTGTTTTATATCCTCTTCGTTTTATTATTATTTATTTTGACTAGTTTTAAAATATTTTTGAACTATTTTTTGAGGGTTTGTGTTTTTAGGTTGCTCATCTTATTACCACTCTTATTAATCATCAAATTCATTATTTTGTTATTAGTTTTACTAATTATTTTTAGTGATAATACTATTGTAATATAAGTCTATTTTATCTTCGTTATTGAGGTTAATATTGCCATTACTCTGTTCCAAATAATTGTTTACATTATAATTTTAATCTACTTCATTTCCTTCTCCCTCACTTTAATCATCCAAATATTTATTAAGATTATTTAATTTATTTTTATATTCTATTTATTATTTATACGAATCAATCTAACTTACTTTTCCTTTATTTTTATTTTTCAAATTCACTTCAGAAAAGCTTTATGAATTTGAATTACATTAATTATTATTGTTATTATTTTCAAATTCATTTTATTTTTTATCTTTTTAATTTAAACTGGCTTGCCTTAATTTAGTATTATTTATTAATTTACCACTTCCTTTTTTTAAAAATGTTTTTTTTTTTATATTATCTTATTAATTGCTGTTATATAAATCCTCCTACTCTTTTTTCAATTGCTCTTCTAAAAGATCTTCAAAATTCTTTTTTTTCATTGGTTTTATTGGTATTTCATCAAACGAGTTTTTATTTTCAATGTTATTATTACTTTTTATAAAACTATTCTCTTAAGAATTATTCTTATTTTTATTTAATATTTTTTTATCTTATATTTACTCAATATCATAGTTCTCTAACATTTAATTTCAACTCATTGGTTTAATTGGCTAATCATCAAAACAATTTTTTATAATTCTTTTATTATTGTTATTATTCTAAATATTACTAATTATATTGTTATTTTTACTATTACTATAATCATAATTACTATTATCAAATTAATTGTTAATAATTTATTAATCTTGACTGTAAATAGTTTATTCTTATTATAAATGAGTATCGTTGTTATAGATATTATCATTATTACTTGTAAAATTATCATTTATTTAATATTACTATTAAGAATTATTAGAATTATAAGGATTAGGAGCTAATTTAGCACTAGTGATTTATGACTAATTGATTTTATAGAATTCTGATTTGGTAGGTAATTCCTATTCTAAATTAATGCTTTTATTATTATTATCAACGCTTTCTGTTTCTTAAATATCCATTTGATTTTAAAATTATTGTTATAAAGTTAACTTTTACTGTTATTACTATTATTATTATTACTATTATAATTATTACTACTATTATTACTATTAAGAGTATAAGTTTTATTATTATTATTATTGAAATTACTATTGCTGTAATTATTATAAGTGAACATGGTTGAGATCTAAGGTGTTTTGCTTATTGGAGCTGATGGGTTGGAAGGGAGATTATTGCATTTATTAATAAAAAGTATTAAGATCTTTGTTCTTCATCATTAATAACTCATTGTTATTGAATTAAGGGTTGTTTTGATCCATATTTAAACCATAATTTAATTATTTTTATTAAACTTACTATAGTTCCTATTGTGGAATAACCGGAGAATATTAATAATTTTATGAATAGTATGGGTTTTTTTATTAAAAATGCAAAAACTATTATTGTTATTGTTATTATTATTATTATTATTATTATTATTAAAATAACTATTATTATTATGGGAGAGAAATATTGTTTTGATTCATAAACTAAGCAAATAACTACATCATATTTATTATTTGAGGGTCATTGATTGCATTAGGAGCAACTTTAATGTCCTGTAAAAAAGAGTTTTTATTGCTACTAAAACTAGTGTTGGTCAAGTTTAAATTATGATTATTATTATCCATTATTTATTTAAATGTTTGATAATTTATATTATAAATTTATTTTTAATATATTAATATTGATGATGAGGGATGAATATATTGATGAAAAAAATGATATGCAATCATCATGACAATTAATAATTCATTGGATCTAATTCTACGAAATGAGGAACATCTCTGGAATAAGGATTTTCAACAAAATCTTCAGGGAAATACTTTTTGAAGAAAGAGTAAGATTCGTTAAGTTTCTTGCATTATCCTAAATATCTCCTAGCATCCTATCATATTAATTATATGATTAAGATAATTAGATGATAATAAGATGTTAATGATATGTTAATATATTGAATAGTATAATAATATGAGGATAATAATTATGTATATATGTTAATAATGATATGATAATAATATGAATATTACGAGACATTCAGTCCTAATTGAATCATGGAAGAGCCCATATTGGTTGAGACAGTGCATGACCATCCTCTGATAAATATGACATCCTAACTGTTAGTTTGACTTGTACTCAACAAAGTCAAACTTGAGAGAACCTAATTTCATCAAGTGGTTCTTAGGCAATGTCTTAAGATTCATTGTGTTTCTAAAAGTGAACGAAGCTTCGTTCCAGGTTTCATCATAAATGGTTGATTGCATTACGAGTTATGTTATTTATTTTATGTAATTATTTGATATCTAAGAGAACAAGATAATATAATTCGAATATGAATATATAATGTAGTATATAATATAAATGATATTATAATATAATATCTTAGAATATGAATATAAATATTAATATAAGATGTAAAGCCAACAGAAAGTAGTATTAAAACAATTGATGAATATGAAAAGATAGATGTTTAGTAGTAAGAAGGCAAAGATGGAAGTAACAATCAGAACACCTTATAAGACAATCTGCAGCAACTTCGATGGTTTTTAAAGAATAATGACAAGAACAAATGAAGCTGCTTTAGTAATCCAAAATAGATCTCCTCCTTCACTATTTATCTTGCCTCCAGGTGAACTAAAGTTGAAACTTACTTAAGAAACTGAAGGCATCAACTCTTATTATCTCCATACTGGAGGTTGGTGCACTATTCACGCGTACTTACTTTTCATTAATAATTAAGAGACAATACTTGCGAAATTTTGTTGACTGATATCCTTACCAAGTCAGAAGTCAAGCCTGATTAGTTCGATAAAGTCACTCTTGTTGATAAAGATGATGTAGCTGGCAAATATGTTGCTAAGTTGAGGAAAATCACTCCCAAGTTGTTCGCTAAGAAGGTCACCAACTGATCCTCTATTAAATTATATCATTCAATCATATAATATATTAATATTATCATATAATATTATCATATAATCATGTAATATAATTATTAATTTAATAATATAAAATTATATATATAATATAAATGAAATAGTATTAAATATAATGTATGTGCAAATATAATTGGTATCATGCTTTGATTTTGAAGGCTGTTCCTTGAGTCAACTTAGCCTTTCCACCCTGAGGAGTGCAGAGAACTGCCTTGCATCTTAATTTATAAGAAAATTAAATACCCTTCACATTAGATGATCTAAGTGGAATGACTAAAAATAGTGCTGATAGCTTGGCATCCTTAACATTTAACATCCATGAAATAACTGTTAGGAGCTTACACTAATCTCTTCAATTTGTTCTTCTATTTCTCGCTTTCATAGTTTGGTCTCAATAGGTCAGTTTCCATTCTTTTAATATTTAGATTATTATAATATCTTTATTAATTATTCTCCTATATTTTTATATCTTTTCTTTTTATTCTTATATAATAATCCTATCTTATATTTATATTATTATAATTATGTAAAATTAATATATCAATTAGTTTTTTCAATAATTATTGAATGGTTAGAATTAACCATTAGAAAATGAATCAGATGAAAATGTGTAATTAAATAAACTAAATATGGATAAAATATAAGATGAAGTATTAGAAATATTAAATTGGTAATAGATAAATAAGAAGACATAAATAAGAAGATTGATAATGTTGATATTTGATGTGTAAAATTAAGAAGAACTGGAAGAAATATTAGGTAGAGAGTAGAAGAACAATGAAAAGAAAAGTACTTGTGGAAAAAAATTAGGTAAGAATAACATAGCTTACAAGTGTTTGGAGTGTGAAATGGATAAAACCTGTATTATTTGTCAGGAATGTTTTGAAAAGAGTAATCATGAGAATCATAGAGTTATGAAGCAGATCGGTGTTAATGGATGCTGTGACTGTGGGGATGAAGAAGCTTGGAAGAAACAAGGTAATTAAAATATTCATTATTTAATCAAAATATAATATAATAATATTATAATATCATATAATAATATCTTAATATCATATTAATAAATATAATGATAATATCATATTAAAATAATTAAAAAATTTATTTATAAATAAGGTTTCTGCAGTGATCATAAAGGAGTAAGTGATTCAGTGCAATACGATTTAGAGTACATGAAGTAATAAATAAATTAAAAATTCATAAAAAACTGGATAGATGTGATAAGTGCATTGGTTTACTATTTTGTAGTAGCAGAAGAGTAATAAACAGGTTGTAAAATAGGTGATAATTTATTGAGTTTAATAACAGATCTGAGTGAAGAGTTAAGCAAACTAAGCAATGCATACATTATGTTAATTTGTTTTACCTTCATCGAAACTAATCTATTTCCATCATTCCCTAAACTTAAACATAATTGTACTGACCTCTCGACCCACTTCATTTAATAAGAAAAATATTAATATATTTAATAAAATTAATAAGAATAATAACAATAAAATTAATAATAATAATAACAATTAAATTAATAATAATAATAAAAATAAAATTTATAAGAATAATAACAATTAAATTAATAATAATAACAATAAAATTAATAAGAATAATAATTTTAACTATGCAAATGTAGTCTACTGTAACTCTTACTTCGTCATTTGGTGTTTGCACAAATAAATGTTTAAAAACACTTCAGCAATCTGATGATAGCATTATTCAGTCAATATAAATTCAAACAATACTTTATCTACTAATTCGCATCACATATTCGATTATTATATAATGAGAAGAAACAAAATTTCTCTAAATTAATGGAATTATCTGTGTAGATCTACACAAATGAAGAACTGCCTCTTGAAATAGTTTAGTCTGAGTGTATTTCTTATAACCCGCTTATGATAATTGATATTATTGAAAAGCTCTTAAAATGCAAAGAAAATGCAAGCTTGTTTAAATTAGATACATTTTTTGAGTTGACAATTCAACTTGATTATTTACTGAGCACTAAAAAACCAGCTAGTCTATTAGTAAATAATAAATTATTCATGGACTGCTTTTTAAAGATGATATCTACTATGTAATTCTCTGCTGATATCAAATATTTCATTGATCCTTAAAATTTATAACAAGCTGATATTTATAGATTTATTTATACTTATGATGCATAGAATATCATTCTGAATACCTTCAAACTTCTAATCAATGTAATCAATAATCTCCCAAATAAAGACTAAATTCTAAATTATTCAATCAAAAATCTATTTTTGGCTGCTCAACATATCAATTATATTGATAATACTCATAGTTTAATACTAACAAACAATAGGGCTCTAACTTTATTATTGGTAAGTAAATTTGAAAATATCAAAGATCTTTTATCAATAAACATTTCTAAATTGTTGTAAGATATTATAAACACTCCTTAAAATGATGATACAATAGAACCAACTTTAGAAATGAACCAAGTCTTAAATATAATGAGTCTTTTAGTAGAAGGGACTATAAAGTCATACGGATTCATAAAATAACTGCAAAGAAAATAATGGATTACTTATGGAGAAGATCTAATATTTTTATATAAGAATTACGTGAATGTAAAGTCATTGTTATTCGATATGGACATGACTTAATTGGGATTATTCATCCCGTGTATTCAAGAATAATATTCTATCCTTAATTTGTATTGCTAATTTTTTTTTAAGAAAAGTAGTTTGGAACAGTTTGTAAATGGATAAGAAAATGATAAATTATTAAAAAGAAAACACAAGAAAACAGTTGAATTAATGGACTTTATGGAAATGTTGTGTTACTTGCCTTATAGTTATCACAGTATGGTTAATCTATATTCCCTCATTTACCCTCAAAGGAATCAAAAAATAATTCAAGATTTGAATTCTAAAATGCTAATTAATATTCTCCAGGCTAATTCAACTCTTGACTTCAAAACTCTTAAGAAAGACTACTTATCTTCCCTCATTTACAATGATAATATCGAATTTACTCTTACTTAGATTTCTCAACTCTAAAACAAGAAAATCAAATTAAATCCTTAGTTTATAAACTATTAATGTTGGAATTACTTTATCTTTTCAAGAGACCATGCTGTTTAATCTTAACTTTTGGATTAAAAGATAAATGAAAAAGGCAAAATGAAAATAGATCTGATCATACCCACTTCTCAAATGGTAGAAGATGAAAATATTGAGGAATTCAAAGAGAAAATGGAAAGAGTTATCAGCAATCAATTGTTAAAAGTGATTCCACAGTTCGTAGAGAAATTTGTTATTAATCATTATTCTAAGATCCCTATCGACTTGTTAATTTTCTCTCTTAAGTTACTTTACAGTGTGTTCAAATTCAACTCAAGATAAATGCCAATTCAATAATTCTAGCTAATTCAATAAATCCAGAAGATTTCAGAGAGTTTTAAAGAATTTGACTTAACTTAAACTTGCAACAAATTTGAGTAGATTTTAAAATTAAAAGAAGACTGTATTGTGGATATAGAATTAGAAATTAAATAGAAAGAGAAAGAAGAGATATAGAAGGAAAAAATGAGAGAAAAAAAGTTGGCAGTGCTGAGGAGATTTAATGAGCAAAACAATAATTTTATGGAACGCAATGTGGACTATTAAATGTAAGTGGAAGATGAAGAGTATTAGAGTGAAATGCAATAAGAAGTGTGTGTGGTTTGTCTTAATAATATATCTTCATCAGAACTTTCTTCAATTTTTGCTTATTACTCTATCTACACGCCTTTATCCCCTCCCTCTCAGTCTTTCCAGCACTTCTCTTCTTGTTTTCATTTGTCTCATCATCTCTGTCTCCTTAAATACCAACAGCAATAGTTTAAGTCCAATAAAGACTACATTTCTAAGTGTCCTTAATGCAATAGACTTTCTAATATATATATCAACTTACATCCTCAGTCCAATGTACACTCCAATCCTTCTCTTTTAACTCAAAATATTAATCATATCTTTCTTCAATAATCGACTTAATCTCACAATATCACTCACTCTCATGATTAATTGTTCTTTGATTTTATTATTACTTATAGATGCAAAATGGAATTATAATCTACAGAAAACGATGTTTTAGATATTGTTTATAATTTCATTTACAATCAAATCTTTCATATTCAATTGATAGAATAAAAATATCATGATAAATTTAGAATTATTTCCTAAAATCTTATCTCGTCTTTTAAAAACTATCATTCAACTTTTTAATCATCGACTAAATAATAATATTGGAACTTGTTAATCGATGATATTGTCAAAAAAATTTAAAATTTTTATAAATAAAACTTAATTTCAGATCTTAATTATATTGTACTTAAATTAATTTTATATTTTAATATTTCAGAAATTAATTCCTTTATATGTCATTTCTTTATGATGTCTTTTATTTAACATAACATTTAATACTTTGATAAGGATTTATTAAAATTTATAAATTAGATTAAAAAATCCTTTTAAAAACAAATACATGATTATTATTAATTTTATATTTTAATTTCAATCACTTTTAATTACAAAATTTAATAAATTAATAACAATGAAATATTATATTAAGAAATAGTATAAAAGATATTTAAAATATTAAACATAAACCAATAATACTATGAAAATTTTGTTTAAAAAAATTTACCTTTTTCAGATGATGTTTTATAGTAAATGATTTAAAAACAATCAATCAATCTTAATAAAGAAGAAATTGAAGATAATAACAAATAAATAAAATAGTATTAATAATAAAATAAAGATGAAATATATTTGGACTTAAATTTTGAAGAAATTTTAAATAAATAAATAAAGCATTTTAAAGTTTTGCCTTAAAACTTTAAATTATTTAATAGTTTAACTAAAAACTTAAAATGTATTAAATGTAAGTAAACAAGTTAACATAATGAAACAGGAATTTGTTTATTATGTGATGAAAATATTTGTACTTTTGGATGTTCAAATTGAAAAGATGATTGAGGTAATCTCACTGAACATGCCAACTTATGTCACAAAGGAAGTGCCATTTTTGTTTTATAATAAACAGCTAGAATTCTTTTAGTAAAATTATTTAATTTTTATTAAAATATAACAATAAAATATTAAAAAAATTATAGCATAATATAAAAAGAAAATATTTTATAATAAAAATCAATATGGTATTTTTAATTTTTATATAAATAGAAATAGAATTATTTCAATAATAAGTATTTAATTTAAATAATAACTATAAAAATAATATGTTTTTATAATTTATTTAAATTTTTTGCAATAATTATAATCAATTCATTTCATTATATTAATTAAATTAATTTTAAAATCTATATTTCATTTATCTTCAATATTTAAATATAATATGTATTATAATATTTTATAAAATAATAAAAAATTAAAATAAAAAAAATAAAATAAATAAGCCAAATAATAATAAAAAAAATAATTAAAAATAAAAAAAGGTTAGCAACAATGAAGTGAATTTAACAAACAGCATCTATGTGAATCAGTTGGGAGTGGAATTTGTGTTCAAAGAAAGCAAGAATCAGGACTGGGAAAATTATTTACTTGATGAAAATTAGATAAGACATTACTAAATACTCTATCTTAAGAATGAAATTGCATAGTATATTTTTAACAGATAAATTTAAGACAATCTAAGATACCTTTAACATTAATTTTGAATCTTTTATATTTAAATCATAAATATGTTAATTATTTTTTTACTATATATAAATAAATTAAAAATATTTATTATATTCATCAATGGTCATATGAAACTTCCTCATATTTCTCATTCTAGTTATTCCAACTGTCTTGACTTTTTACCACTTCCACTTTCTTCTTAATATCTTTTACATTTTCAAATTATACATCTTTATAAATTGAAGGTTAATCATTATATTCTATTTCTACGTTATTCGATTCATTTATTTAACTTAATTCATTCTTATTTTATTTTTTTATTTGATCTATTTATTACTTTTCTGTTTCTTTCTTATTTATTCTACTAACCAATAAAACCGCCTCATAATTTTATTATAAATTTGTTTTTTAGCTAGTATTTTTTAATTAAACTTATTATTAATATTTTTGTTGATTTTACTATATTTATTATTATTTTTATTAATATTGCTATTAATGTAATTATTACTATTATTATTTTTATTTAATTTATTATTTTTAATTTTCCTACTATTATTATTATTAAATTTAAACTTTATCAAATCTTATTAATGGTTGAGATTTTATTTATTGAGTAGATTCTATAAAAGTGGTTTGGGTTAATTATTGAATTTATTATTAATTTTAAATTGTATTTTTTTATAATCTAGGTTATTGGCTAAGTTATTTGAGTATTGGTTTGTTGATTATTTTTTAGTTAATAATTTTAATATTTTAAACTTAATTATCATTGTTTATAGTAGATTATTATTCCCTGTTATTAGATTAAATCATTTCTTAATTTTTGTTATTTTTTTCAACATTATAATAATTATATTATTATTATAAATCATTATTCATCAAGAGTTTTTAATCTTTTAGACTTAAATTATAACTACTTGAGATATCAATATCTTAATTTTGCTTTTAATTAAAATTTACTATTTTTTTTTTTTAAGCATTGTTTATTTTATTAATTCCTTCCTAATACATATTATTTTCATTTAATTTCTATTCAATTTTTTCATTTATTTTGCTTACTTTTTATAATTAATCTTTTATTTAATTTAAAGTTTGATATTTTTATTTCTTATTTCTATAATTAAGTTTTTAATGTTTTTTTTATTTTTTAAAAGAATAGTGATAAGAGTAAGTAATAAAAATGTAAATAATAATAAATTCCAAATAAATCTTCATTTGATTAATTATAATATTTAATAAATATTATTTATCTATAATATTATATAATGAGTAAATCTGAAAATTAAAATGAAGATTAAAATAATAAGATCAAAGTTAATATAGAAAAGATTAACCCGAAATATTAAATTAGTCCATATAACTTTATAGAGAAAGAAATAGTGGAAACTCAATTTAAAAAAACTTTGCTTAAAAAAGGATTGTAAGTTTAGTAAATTTAAGAAGATGTTGAATTAAAAGATATAAAGTATGAAGATTTTGATTAATTATAATTAAAATACTTTAATCTTTTGAGTTAGTTTTCAGGAAATCAAAGATTAAAGTTAAGTTAGCTTTTAAATAGAATTAACTTTAACAATAAAGAATAATTTATAAGATAGAATTTAAATTTTCTAAGTTCAGAATAAATAGTGAGATTTAATGATGAATAAAGAACTTTTATGGAAAATAAAGTATTTATAATCAATTGCTATATTTTTAATTAGATTTATAGTAAGGGTTTTGGGTTTATGATATTTCTGTCTTCGATGATTTTTAATTTAATAAATATGCCTCTTACTTAGAAACTTACTAAACCGATAGTTAAATGTATTGGATTTTCTATTCTTTGTACAGCTTGCTGTCACAAATACGCTCATGCTGTCTATTAATAAAGAATTAACAAATTTTATCTAATTATCAAAGCAAGAAATACAAAATATATTTGATTTTATTTAATTTTATTTAAATTATTAAAAATATATTAAATTTAAAAATTAGTAATTTTAAATAAATTTTTATTATATTAATTATTTCTATGTCTTTAAAATTATAATTTCAAAGATTTGTATTATTTATTCAAAAGAAAAAAAATTTTTAATTTAAAAAAAAAAATAATACAAATAATCAATAACTCAAATTTTGGTTAAATAATTTAAATTAAAATGATATTTTAAAAATAAAAAAATAATAAATAAAAATATTATTATTTATTTCTTTAATTCCTTTTTATTATTTTTATAAATAAAATAAAATATAAAAATAATTAAAATAGAAATTTGATAAAAAAGAATTAGAAAAATTATTTTTTAAATAGAATTATAAAAAAAAATAATCAAATGAGCTTTTAAAAACATAAATAAGTAAACATCTATGGTACAATAATGGAATAATGGATGATACAATAAAATCAATATAAAGACTAATAGAGAAATAAACGATAAGAAAAAAAACTAATTTTAATTTAAAAAAAGTATTGTAAAATGATAAAATTAGTCATGATACTTTTAAAATATCAAAAAAATTTTTGATTGGATTTTTGAATACTGAAGAATTATTTTTCAAAGTATTGATATTAATTAATAATCTCTATAGACAAATAATTTGTGTAAAAATGTTCTTAAAACTGAAGCAAGTTTCATTTAATTAAAAAAAGTTATGATAAATTATATTAATACAAAAAATGGATAGAAATAATTTAAAACTAATTTCACTAATGCTATTCAAAGTCCAATAACCAAAACAAAATTTAATAATTCTATAAAGAATAGTTTATTTAATTATTTAACAATTAATAAAGTAGATCCAAATAATTTAAAATAACATAATAATAAGGATTATTGGTGATAAAATAAAACTAAAATTTATAAAATATATATAATGTGTAAATAAATTTAAATTATATCATTTTATAAATAAAATATCTATTTAATTTTGAATTTTTATAAAATTATATGTATTAAATTATGATTAGAAAAATAGAAATTAGGAAAATTAAAAAAAAACTTCGAATTAAAGTTGGAATTTTTTTATAAAAAGACAAGATAAAAAAAATTAATAAAAAGAATTCTTTAATAAATATAAATATTATTAATAACTTAGTTCTAAATTTTTTGAAAGTTTTTTTTCAATACAAATTTTTAATTAAAAATTAATATAAATTTATTAATAAATATAAGTTTATTAATAAATCTAAATTTTAAAAAATTAAAATTTTGTCATGCTAGAGCAAAAAATATTTGCAATTATATAATTTTTCTAAATTATTTATATCTTTAATATATAAATTTCAAAACTAAGTATAAATATAAATTTATATGAAATAATGTATTATTATATATTTAATAATTAAAAAATATAGATTTATGACTTTATATTTTGAATAAATATAAAATTAAATAATAATTATGTATTTTCTTATTTAATATTAAATAGAAAAGTTTTTTTTGAAATATTATTATAAGTTTTTTTAAAAAATATCTTTTATAAATTTATAATATCCTTTTTTTTATTTTATACCTTATAGCTAAAAATATTAATATTTATCTTAATAAATTAAATTTATTAATTTTTGACATTATATGATGTAAAAATACTTCATTTTTAATAAAGTATATAAAATTTTACTATTTAAATAAATTATTAAAAACATATAATAATTAAATTATCAAATGTTTTATATTATTATTAAATACATCATTTTTTTTAGATTTAATAAATTTAAATTATGGTTATTAAAATTTAAATATATACTTAATTTTAAGATGTGAATAATTATACTAAATTTAATATTAAATATTTTTAATTCCATCCCAAAATTTGAATCTTACAAAGGTCTGAAGGAAAATAACCAACTTAGTTTTATTAATATTACTTTATAATAAATATATAAGTCTAAACAACGAAAGCATAAAGTATAAATTGAAGTTTTTTTTTTACGAAATATAAATTGAAGTTAAAATTTAATAAAAGATATTTAATGAATTCAAAAAAGATATTACTAGTATTTTTACTTATTTCAATGTTGAAATACACTCAGGAAAAAAAGGAAAAAAAGTTAGTATAAAAATAAAAATAGATGTGAATAAATTAGCTGAAAGTGCAATCTAAGGTGCTTAAATTTACTAAGCAATTAAGGCTCAATAATAGAATCATTTAAAAGGTGCTAAAGGTAGAAAAGGTAAAAAAGTGGAAAAAGTGGATAAGGTGGAAACGGAGTTGATGTAAGCGGATTTGTGATTTAATTGCTCAATCTCATTAATAACCTAAATAAAAACTTCCTTTGTTGTGGCATCATTTATGATTTTTATTTTTATATTAAATATTTTTTTATTTATTAACTAGTTAAACCAATCACTATTATTTTTCAAATTTTAATTTATTTTAAATTAATTACTTTAAAAATTTAAAATAGATTATTTAATAAATTAAAAGCCTATTAATTTTTTTTAATACATATTTATTTTAAATACAATTTCGTTTTTTTTCGCTTAATTACATTGATAAAAAAAAATTATTAATATGGAAAATTTTTATGTTTAAATTAATTACTAAAATATAGAATAACTAGAAAAATTATAAATTTTATACATAATAAATATAAAATTGTAATATATAATTTAATTAAATATATTAAAAATTTTTATTTTCATAATATTTTATATTTCTAAAAAATTTCGCTTTGTTATAAATTATAATCTTAAATATGAATGAAAAATTTATATTAAAAATAAATAAATCAATATTATTAATAAAAAATATTTAATATTTAAATTATATTTAATATAAATTTATTAATTTAAAAAATATTATTAATATATTTAATTTTTGTATTAAATTTAAGAATTACAGGTTTTAATAAAATATACTTTCTATTTTTTTAGACGTTTATTTAAAAAAATTGAATTATTAAATTTATTTTTATTAAAATCAATAATTATAAAATTCAATTTAACAAATATTTTGTTTTTTAAATTTAAAAGAAAAAACTTGAAAAATAATTAGTATTAATTGTTAAAATTAAAAATTATTAACATAATATTTTTATTTTGAATAATAATATCATTTTTAAATTATTAATTAATATTTTAAACTAGATATTATTTTATCATGTAAAAAATATTTTAAATTAAATTTATAAGAAAAATATATAATTTTATTAATAATTCTATTAAATAAATAGGGATGTAAAAATACATAAAATATTAATAATATTAATATAAATGCCTTATATAAAATATTTGACATTTAAAACTGGAATAAATCCATCGGTAAGAAGTAGATTTGATATTAACAGTTTGACAGGAACTTAGAGATTATAATTAACATCATGCAGAATATTTGGAAATATGATAATGGGGAATCAAAAAAGTGGAAGAAAAGAAATGAGGAGAAACATGAAAGGAGAGAGATATTTAGAAAGATACAGCGTCCCTTTATGGGACATGTCCAGAGTTTTACCGGGACTGGAAGACATTGAAAAGAAGAAGCGATTAGAAATGATAGAAAATGAACGCTAAATGAGAGTTCTCATGAGAGGAATCAAAATTGGTTCCAAAAAAGGAGGAGGTAAAATCAAAATTTCTAGTGTATTTGAAAAGGTTGAAACCAAGGATGATGAAAAACAAAAAAAAAATTGAACTTTTTATATTTAATTTTTTGGATCTTATTATTTATTATTTTTTTCATTTTATAATTTATTTTTATTACTATATTTATATAATTAATCTCTTCATTAAATTTTTGGCTTCATATAACTATTTACATTATTAGATTATTATGCTTTCTCACTATTCTTTTCGTTCTCTTTTTTTATTAACTTTTTAACCTATTAAGACAAAATATCTTCATTTTCCATCATGAATTTTAAATAGTTTTTATACTACTTTTTGCCATTTTATTTTTTCTAATTATCATGAATAATTTATAAATAACGATTCTGTTGATTAATAATGTTTTCTATGAAATTTGAAGGATTTTAGACATAACTATCATACATTTGCATTTTTTCATAATGCCTTATGATTTAATTTATATAATCTTTATTCTTAAATTATGAAATTTAAATAATACTCTTTTTTCTAGCTTAGTTAACTTTATTCCAGTATTAATGAAAAGGTTTTCGCTCTAAACCTTTTGATTTTAATTGATATAATCTGAGTTAAGAAATTGTTCAATTTTAAGAGGTAAAATTTCTTGATAAAAAGGGGAATCCATTTATACTTTAATATCATAATATTTTGAGATAGGTTCTATTTGAATTGGATATATTATTTCAATATTATCAATTGGTTATAAATGTTCTAACAGTCTTTGAGTTATCTAATCTAATTATATTTTATCTTCTCCAAATAAATCTTAAAATTCTTCATCACAATTAATTATGTGCTTATTTTCATGATCCATTAAGTTTTATAACTTTATGTATTAGTAAACTCCTTATAATATTTCTACCCTTGTTCCTATTTTTATTCCTACTATTCTCTAAAGCTATTCACTTATCTTATTTATTAATATAATATTTGTCTCATTATTTATTTTAATATATTAATTGATTATCATTTTTATTATATGTCAATTTTTATAAATATAATTATATTATCAGAAATATAATCAATTACAATAATTATAAATACTTACTTTGAATTATAATGGATTTTGCAATAATTTAATAATAATTTTACAATTAATTTAAAATTTGCCTTATCTTTTAATTTAAAATCTATCAATATCTTAATTATTTCCACTTTGCCTTCTCCACTGAATATAAATAATAAATAATTACAAATATTTTTTAGTAATTTTCATTGTCAAAAATTATTTATAATTCTTTTATAAAAGAACTTAATTTTCTATTTTCATAAAAACTTAATTCTTATTCATTTTGAGTCAATAATTTTCCTTCAATATTTAAGACCCATTCTTTTAAATATTCGTTTTATTAATATTATTATATTTATTAAGATTAATTTTAATTATGATTCTATTATAAATCATTAATTTGATCGGTTTTATCTTAAAATTATGAATTTATACAAATTCTTAATATTTTATGAATTTATTATTATGGTTTTTATAATCCCTCTTAAATATCTTAATATTTTTATTTTAATTGTTAATCTAAATGAAGTTCATATTCCTTTAATTATTTATAAAACTTAATTTCTGGTATTAATTCTTCAAATTTATTATCAAGAATTTTATTTTCATCATAATTTTGATAATTATAAATATCTTACTTTATTTCTACAGTAGGTTTTTCTTTTAAATCCATTTAATTCAATAGATTTAAAATATTATATAATTTAATTTTTATAAAAATAAAATATTATTGATTTAATTAGAAAAAATATATTATAAAATTAAAAATGCTATTTCTATAGTTTGAAATTATTTATCAAATATTAAATTTAGCTTAAATTCCTATTTAATTAAATTCCTTTTAAAGTCTTTATTT
>Ga0315908_10000357_pt1 | contig 36340 bp, 28 predicted proteins | sample LakEriMetagenome_12_FD_203520 | JGI IMG/M metagenome (GOLD analysis project Ga0315908, IMG submission 203520) | Freshwater fungal communities from buoy surface, Lake Erie, Ohio, United States - Buoy 4 MA124 | ecosystem: Environmental > Aquatic > Freshwater > Lake > Lake biofilm | place: USA...
ATGTGCACCGCCATGAACCGCTCCCTGGTGAGCGTCTTGTTTGGAGGCGCCCTTGGTGGGGCGGCCCCGGTGGGCGGTGGCGGCGAGGAGGCCGGCTACACCCGCATCACCAGCTGCAGCGCTGAGGAGTGCGCTCTTGCTCTGGAGGCCGCTGAGCGCGTGGTGTTTGTGCCCGGCTATGGCCTGGCAGTGGCCCAAGCCCAGCACGCCCTGCGCGAGCTCTCCAAGTTGCTGGAAAACCACGGCGTGGAGGTGACCTATGCGATCCACCCTGTGGCTGGGCGTATGCCTGGTCACATGAATGTGCTGCTGGCAGAGGCCGATGTGCCCTACGAGCAACTGCTGGAGATGGACACGGTCAACCCTGAATTCCCCCGCACCGATGTGGTGATTGTGCTGGGCGCCAACGACGTGGTTAACCCAGACGCCAAGACCGATTCCACCAGCCCTCTCTACGGCATGCCCGTGCTTGAGGTGGACCAAGCCCGCCAGGTGTTTGTGGTGAAGCGCAGCCTTGGCGCTGGCTATGCCGGTATTAAAAACGCCCTCTTTGAGCTGCCCCAGACCGCCATGGTCTTTGGTGATGCCAAGGCCGTGCTCAATGGCCTGCTCACCGAGCTGCGCAGCATGGGGGTGGGTAAGAAGGTGGCCGCCTGAAGGAGTCCGCCTCGACACCCCCTGTTTTTAAGCAACGCTGGCCCTGGATCGGCCCCGATCTCCAGACCCTGCGAGACACCCTCAGCCCGCCAAAGCTGCCCCTAGATCTCGGTGAACCGCTCCCCATTCCGGTGGGCGGTGATGCCTCCCTGCTAGCGCTGGTTGATCCGCCAGTTGCTGGGGCACCAAGGGCACTTGTGCTTTTGCTGCACGGTTTGGGTGGATCGAGCGAACGGGAGGGGCTGCGGCGCATGGGCCTCAGCCTTCAAGCCGCGGGCTTCACGGTGTGGCGCCTGAATTTGCGGGGTGCCGGACCGGGCAGGCCCCTGGCGCCTGGCACCTATGCAGCCCGTTGCGATAGCGACCTGCTGCCCGTACTGGAGTTGGCCCAGCAGCGGGCCGGTGGCCTGCCTCTTTTTGGCGTGGGGATTTCGTTGGGCGGCACTATGCTTCTCAATGCCTGCCTGGCTAGTCCGGGGGTGCTGAGTGGTGTGGTGTGTACCAGCAGCCCGCTTGATCTGGCCCTTTGCTCGCAGCAGATTGAGCTGCCCCGCAACCGGGTGTATCAGCGCTGGCTGCTGCGCCGGCTGTGCGCCCAGACCCTGGCCGATCCATTTGGGGTGAGCGACGCTGAGCGCCAGGCCCTGCAGGGGCCAGAGCGGCCCCGCTCGATTCGCAGCTTCGATGCTGCTATCACTGCCCCTCGCTGGGGCTACGCCTCCGTTGACGATTACTACCGGGAGGCTTCGCCCCTGCCGCGTCTGCTTTCAGCATCGGTCGATTTGCCGCCGAGCCTGCTGCTGCACTCCCTCGACGACCCTTGGGTGCCGGCCAGTGGCGCCCAGCTTTTGGCCCAGCAGCACCTTGCTGGCCTTGATGTGGTGCTCACGGCCCATGGCGGCCATAACGGCTTCCATGGGGTGGGTGATGAGCCACTCAGCTGCTGGGGTGATCAGCTGGTGGCGAGCTGGCTCAAGCGGCAGCTTTGAGGCTCATGCGCTTGATGATCCACTGCTCAATCGGCTGGCCGCCGATCACATGCTCCCGCAGGATTGACTCGATGCGCTCGGGGCTGACGCCGCCATAAACGGTGCCTTCGGGCCAGATCAGCAGGATGGGGCCCTCGGCGCAAATGCGCAGGCAGTCGGCCTTGGTGCGCAGCACGATCCCCTCGGGCCGGGCCGGATCCTCGAGACCCAGCTCGCGCACCAGGCGCTTGAGGGCCTCCCAGCTGGCGGTGCCAATGGCGGGATCTGGGCAGCAGAGGGCCTTGCTGGGAGTGGCGCAGAGCAGCAGGTGGTGCGAGATCACGCCGGCAGCGCAGCTGGCGCCTTGGCCTGGAGCCGGGCTGCAGCCTCATGCACCGCATTACGGGCCCATGCGTCTACGGCCAGCACGTCGTCTAGGGAGGGATTGGCCATGAGATCGACTTGGTGGCGATCACACACCCCGTCGATCAATGTCGGGATATCGAGGAAGTGAACCCTTTCCTCGAGGAAGAGGGCCACTGCCTGTTCGTTGGCGGCGTTCATTACCGCCGGCATCGTGCCGCCGGCGCGGCCGGCCGCGTAGGCCAGCTGCATGCAGGGGTATTTGGCCGGGTCGGGGGCGCGGAAGCTGAGCTGGCCCACCTCGGTGAGATCGAGCCGGCGCCAGGGGGTGCTCAGGCGCTCGGGCCAGCTGAGGCAATAAAGAATGGGCAGCTTCATATCCGGCCAGCCGAGCTGGGCCAGCACCGAGGAATCGGCCAGCTCCACCATCGAATGGATGATCGATTGGGGGTGGATGACGATCTCGATGTGGTCGTAGTCGAGGCCGAACAGGTAGTGGGCCTCGATCACCTCCAGGCCCTTATTCATTAAGGAGGCCGAATCCACGGTGATTTTGCGGCCCATGCTCCAGTTGGGGTGGCTGGTGGCATCGGCCACGGTGGCCTTGTGGAGATCTGCCGGCGCCCAGTCGCGGAAGGCGCCGCCGGAGGCCGTGAGCTGGATGCGGCGCAGGCCCGGGGTGGGGCTGCCGGTGGAGAGCCGCGCCGTCTCGGTGTAGGGGGTGCCTTGCAGGCACTGGAAGATCGCCGAGTGCTCGGAATCAGCCGGCAGTAGGCGTGAGCCGCTTTTCTCCAGCTCCGGCAGCACTACGGGCCCGGCGGCGATCAGGGTTTCCTTATTGGCCAGTGCCAGATCCTTGCCGGCGCGGATGGCGGCCAGGGTGGGCAGCAGGCCAGCGCAGCCCACGATCCCCGTAACCACCAGGTCGGCCGTGGACCAGCCGGCGGCGGCGCAGAGGCCCTCAGAGCCCCCCAGCAGCTCCGGCATTCGGGCGGGCCTGGCGGCGGGTTCCAGGGCCTGCAGCCGCTCGCCCAGCTCGCTGACGCGCTCGGCATTGGCCAGGGCCACCACTTCGGGCGCATGGCGCTGGATCTGACTCACCAATAGATCCAGGTTGTTGCCGGCCGTGAGGGCCACCACCCGGAAGCGGTCCGGGAATTCCTCGGCCAGTTCAAGGGTTTGGGTGCCGATCGAGCCGGTGGAGCCGAGCACGGAGAGGGCTTTCACGGCGGCAACTCAAGTGGTGGCAAGTCTCCCATTGACCCTGCAGGATGCCCCGAAGTGATCCCGGCTGTTGTGTGCTCTATGCCGATCCCTGGCTGCTGGCCCTGCTGAAGCCCTCGGGCCTGCTTAGCCAGCCGGGGCTTGGGCCCGAGCTGGCCGATTCCCTGATCAGTAGGGCCCAGCAGCGGTGGCCGGAGGCAAGGCTGGTGCACCGCCTCGATCGCGATACCTCGGGGCTGATCCTGCTGGCCAGAGACGCCACCACCCATCGGGCCCTAAGTGCCGCTTTCGCCGAGCGGCGCGTGCGCAAGACCTACCTGGCCGTGGTGAAGGGGCTGCCTGCGGATCGGGGCGGGGTAATCAACCAGCCGCTAGCGCGGATCGCCACTCGGCCGCCCCGCTATGGGGTGGTGCCGCTAGAGCAGGGGGGCAAGCCGGCCCTCACCCGCTGGCGAGTGCTGCGGCGCTTCGAGGGCTCGAGTTTGCTGTTGCTGCAACCCCGCACCGGCCGCTCTCACCAGTTGCGGGTGCACCTGGCGTACCTTGGCCATCCGGTGCTGGGCGATCCCATCTATGGCGACCCCCTCTACGGCGAACCTGCCGCGGCGCCACGGCTGCAGCTTCATGCCGCTGGTCTGCAGCTGCTGCATCCGTCCACGGGCAAGCCGCTGCATCTGCGCAGCCGTTGCTTTGGCGATGGGCTGGTGGGGGTGGATCCCCTTAACTGATCCCAGTTGAACTTTTCCCATGGCGGCACTGCCCGTGTGGCTGCAGCGCTGGAACTTCATCGACCGGGCCAAGCTCGAGCGCCAGCTCTGGGATGCCTTCGAGCGGCAAGAGGACCTGCAGGCCCTGGTGGATGGCTGTGAGCCGGGCTTTCAAAAAGAGGTGTGGACCACCACCCTGGAGCGGATTCGCAAGATCGAGCGGATGATGCAGGGCCGGCAGGCACCCGAGCCGAGCGAGGACTGAGTAGGGGCTTGCCCTCATTTGTTGTTTGGAGTCTCCCGGGTTTTGTACAACCTGTACGGAATTTGGGAGCGTTCGTAGGGGCTGCCCTGCAGAGAGAGAGACTCAGCCCCGCAGCCATTCAGTGATGCCGCCAGGCCTGTCGATCAGCTCGATGCCCTGGGCCCTCAGGCCATCGCGGATGCCGTCGGCAGCAGGGAAATCCTTGGCGGCCTTAGCGGCCTGACGCTGATCGATTTGGGCCTGGATCTCGGCGTCGCTGGGGCCGGGGCTGGTGCTGCTGGTTTTGGCCTCGGTTTCGCTCTGGAGGCCAAGCACTCCAGCCAGTTCCAGCAGCAGCTGGCCTTGATCCACCAGATCTGGTGCCCGGGCCTCAGCGGCGGCGCTGCTATCACCGCGCTCCAGTCGATTCGCCAGGGCGCGCAGGGGCTTGGCCAGCTCAAACAGCACCGCCAGGGCGGCGGAGGTGTTGAGGTCGTCGTCCATGGCGGCGGCGAAGCGCGCACGGGCGGCGGCGAGCTCTGGGGTGGCGCCAGGGTCGGCGCCAAGCGTCAGCGTGCTTGCCAGGCCCAGGGCCGCGTTAAGACCCTTCCAGCCGGTGGCGGCGGCCTCAAGGGCGTCGGCGCTGAAGTCGAGCGGCTTGCGGTAGTGGGCCTGGAGGGTGAACAGACGCAATGTCATCGGCGTGATGCCGGAATCGAGCAGGGCGCGGATGGTGGTGAAGTTGCCCAGGGATTTGGACATCTTCTGGCCGCCCACATTGACCATGCCGTTGTGCAGCCAATAGCGGGCCAGCTCGTGGCCGCTGGCTGCCTCCGACTGGGCAATTTCGTTTTCGTGGTGGGGAAAGATCAGGTCGGCGCCACCGAGGTGGATGTCGATCGTGTCGCCGAGCTCCTCGCGCACCATCGCTGAGCACTCGATATGCCAGCCGGGCCGGCCTGGACCCCAGGGCGACTCCCAGCTGGGTTCGCCGGGTTTACTGCCCTTCCAGAGGGCGAAGTCGAAGGGGTGTTGCTTGCGGGCCTCCTCTGCAGTGGCCACACGGCCGGCGGCGTTGTCCTGCTGCTCAGCCAGGTCGCGGCCGGAGAGCTTGCCGTAGCCGGCATGCTTCATCACGGCGAAATAGACATCACCATCGGCGCTGTAGGCGGCCCCCTTGGCTTCCAGCTCGGTGATCAGGCTGCGAATGGCGTCCAGGCTTTGGGTGGCCCGCGGCATACGGTCGGGCGGCAGGATATTTAGCCGGGCCATGTCGGTCACGAAGGCCTCGATGTTGCGCTCACTCACCGCCTGCATCGAGCTGCCTTCCTCCGCTGCGCGACCCAGGATCTTGTCGTCGATGTCGGTGTAGTTCTGCACAAACGTCACCCGGTAGCCGCTCCACAGCAGGTAGCGGCGCAGCACATCCCAGGCGATGTAGCTGCGGGCATGGCCCAGGTGGCAGAGGTCGTAGACGGTCACGCCGCAGCAGTAGATGCTCACCTGGCCCGGCTCCAGCGGCTCGAAGCTCTCGACGCGGCGGCTGAGGGTGTTGGTGAGGCGCAGGGTCACACGAGAGAGGCGATCACGGATCTGGATCGTGGCATGGCCGGGCGCGGGAGAGGGTGGTGGGTCAATCGGGCTTGCGAACACTGAAGCGGCCGATCACCACGCCCACCGCCAGACCCAGCAGGGCGCCCTGGACCTGCCAGATCTCCCGGCGGAAGCGCCAGGGCAAGGCGCCGAGTTGGAGCCCCACGATGAGCGCTAACCCCACGGCCAAGCCCATGCCAATGGGATTGGCTGATTTCCTGATCCCGCGGGCCGATCGGCGAGGGGCTAACGGTGGCTGATCGCCCTGTTCTCCTATTAGTTGTTCCAACCGTTGCTGGAGCTCAGCTTCATCCGGTTCAGGGGATAAGGACATCGCGGGTCTGCCCAGCTCAGGCTGGGGGCCAGTAAATGATTTAAGGGTGCAGGGTGGAGCAGGTTCCCAGCTGCTGACGAGCTCGCTGCAGCAACAGCGGTAGCCGTTCAGCCAGCGTTGCCGCCCGCTCGTGGTCGGCCAAGTAGTGGTCGAGCTCCCTTTCCATTTGCTTGATGTAGCGATTCAGCATCGCGCCGTGATCGCGCTCCTGAGCTAGCTGTTCTTCCAGCTGCGCGCAGCGCTCTTGCAGCTCCAGCAGGCCAGTTTCCCCTGCTCCATCGCTGCGCCAAAGCAGGAGCACCAGCCGCTCGAGCAACATCGGGCGGCGCCAGTCCAAGGGTTCCTGCCACGCCCCCTGGTCTGCAGCAGGCTTCCCAATGGCATCTGCCCAGTGCTCGGCGTCTAGCCAGGCGTTCAACAGGCCAGGCCGGCACTCCAGTAGGGCGCGAATGGCCAGCTCCTGATAGACCTCCGAGCCGGCCTGCGGACCTTCGTGCGGCGCTGCTCCACTGAACTGTCTTCCTCCCATGAGCTCAGGCGGCAGCTCCTTGGCCAGCAGTTCCGCCCCGCCCTTGCAGAGATTGACCAGTCGCACCTGGTTGCGCCAGCGACGCTTGAGCACGGCCGCCCGGCTGAAATCCGCCTGCCACCGCTCCAGTTCCGCCTCCAGCTCCGCCGCTTGGGGCGGCGGCTGGAGGCGATTCACCAACTCGACCAATCCCTGGGTTAAGGAGCCGTAGCAGATCCAGATCCGAGCGTTTAAGCCGGCCGGCTCAGCCGGGCGCAGCTCCAGTTCCTCCAGTGAAGGGGCCCCTGCTGCCTGCGGGACAGCCACCCCACTGCCGGGGAGTCCGTAAAGCCACAGGGCGTTGTGTTCGGAGTCAGATTCGCCGTCGTGCATGGAAGCCATCGGCTGATGGAGGCAACGGCAAAGGAGGCCTGTACGTGTTGCCACATACGTTCTCATCCTAATTGCGCTGCTCTGATTACCGCATTAGTGGGGGATGGCAGGGGCCGGGCCGGCAGAATGGGCCTATGAGCTAGACGTCACCAATGCTCAAGGAAACCCTTCTGGAAAGCCTGCGGCGCTTCCCCGGTGATCCAGCGATGATCCAGCGGTTGGGGCATGAGCTCGAAACCAGTTCTGAGTGGCAACTGATGCTGGATGTGCTGGAGCAGCAGCTGCCCCACGTCAAGCCAGGCACACCGGGAGAAGCGCAGGTCACCTACCTCCTGGCCAAGGCGTCGGTTGAGCTCGGGGTCGAGCGGCGGGCTCTGGCCTGGATCGGCCGCTCCCTGCTGCTCCGCCCAGACTTCCCCTTCAGCCACCACATCAAGGGCCGAGCTCTGGCTAGAATGCAGCGGTTTGAAGAGGCGATCGCTGCCCAGCAGCGCTGTGTGCAGCTGGCTCCCGATTTTTGTTGGGGGTGGTTTGAGCTCGGCCATCTGCAACGGCACCAGGGCAAGCTGAGTGCTGCGTCGGGCAGCTTGAAGCGGGCTGTCGAGCTGCAGCCGGTCCAGGCTCCTCACCACCACAACCTGATCCGAGAGGCGCTTGAGGAAGTTAGGGCTCAGCTTGGGCAGCAGGAGCGACAGGAGGCGGCGCTCTCCCTCTGGCCAGACCGGCCCGTGCCACGGGAGGGCGAACGGCTCGCCCACCTTGATGAGTTGGAGCTCCAGCTGGAGCAGTTCAATTTGTTTCTCAACCGACAGGAACCGAACGGACAGGAACCCAACCCGAATCGAACGGCTTAGTCCAGGCCTGGGATAGCCAGTTCCCTCGGGCGGCCATCGGGGTGCAGGGTGCTGCAGGCTGCTGGCCAGTAGGGGCCTGGACCGGCCAGCTGCTGGGGCCAGCGCTGCCGCAACAGGTTCAAACCAGCGTGGCGCGTGGGCTGATCATCGCCGCGGCTCCGCCGACTGCTGCCTTCGGCGTGCATCAGTACCGCATCGGGGCAGAGCACCTGGCGAAAGCCGCGGGCCCCCAGCCGCAGCCCGAAGTCCACATCGTTTCCCTCCACCGGCAGGGCCGGGTCGAAGCCGCCGGCCTCGAGGAAGAGCAGGCGTCGCACCATCAAGCAGGCTCCCGTCAGGGCTGGCCAGGCGGTGAGAAAGGAGCTGCGGCCCTGGTGAACGCCATGGCCCGGAGGGAGGTTGCGATAGGGATGGGCGCAGCCATCGCTGCCTAATCCGGGCACGATCCCAGCATGTTGGATTTTTCCCTCCGGGGTGAGAAGCAGGGCCCCGGCGGTCGCCACCGCCGGACGCAGGGCCTGGGCCGCCAGACTTTCAAGCCAACTTCCGCTGCGCCCCGAAGCCGCGCAGAGCTGAACATCGTTGTTGAGGAACAGCAGAAGCTCGCCTTTTGCCTCAAGGGCGGCGCGGTTGTTCAGCAGGCTCCAATTGAACGGACCGTCCCCATCCAGCCAGGTCCCCCGCAGGCCTGGCTGCTCTCCCCAGCGGCGCTGCAGGTCTGCGCTGGCCTGCAACCTGGAACCGTTGTCTACAACCCACAGCGCAAGATTGATTCGTGAGTTGCGAGAGCGCAGCAGCCCATCGAGGCAGGCTGCCAGCAGATCGGGGCGGTCGCGACTGGGCACGATCACGCTCACCAGCGGTGGCGCGGGCGGCAGGGCCCAGCTGAGCCGGAAGCCACTCTCCTCCGGCTGCCCCGGCAGCTCCCGCGGGATCACTTGCGGGATGACGGCGGTAACGGCCTCGCCCAAGTGGCGCAGATGTTGATGGAGTTGGTTGGCGCGTAGGTGGGGATCGGCGCAGCCGGCACCGCCACTGCGGTGCACAAGGATCCGTGGCAGTGCCAGTAGTCGCGGCCGCGCTGCCAGGGCCTGCAGCTGCCAGCTGAAACGAGCCGAGGGATCGATGGGCGCGGGTGGTGGTGGTAGGCCCGCGCCCGCTAACCAGTCACGACGCCACAGGCTGAAGCCGTCGAGCCAGGGGGTGCTCCAGAACGCCTCCGGCTGCCAGCCGGGTTTGAACCAGGGATCGTGTCGTTCAGACTGCCCGTTCAGTCGGTCTTCATCGGCGTAGATGCCATCGGGCGGGGCTTCGCCCGCGGCCGAACGGAGCAGCAATTCCTCGGCCACCCAGGCAAGGGCCCCGTCTCGTAGGCGGGCGTCGCCAGCAAGCAGCAGGTGCCAGTCTTCCAGCAGCGAATCAGCCGTGGTTGTGGCAGGGGCTGAGCCCCTGGCCAGGGGCGGCTCCAGCTGCTGACACCAGTGGCGGTAGGCAGCCGGCCCCAGGCCATCGGCCAGACGCTCGCCGGCGATGGCGACGCGGCCGGCGAGGCGTTGCTGACGCTGGGCAATCCAGAGCTGTTCGGGCAAGGCTGCCGCTGCTGCGGCCATCGCTGCAGCAGCGGCAGGCCAGTCACCCTGCTCCTCCAGGAGTTCGGCCAAGGCAAAGGAGTTCCAGCCAATACCCGGATCACAGTCCACACTTTCGCGCTGCAGGCGGATCGCGTCCTGATATCGCCCTTGCTGCTGGCGCACACGGGCCAGCAGGTGTAGAGCAGCCCCATGGCGGGGCTGAAGGGCCAGGCACTCCCAGAGGGCCAGCTCGGCCGCGTCCCAGCCTTGCTGCCCCAGGGCTTCTTCGCCGCGGCGATACCAGTCGTTGGGGGTGCTCGGCAGGGTTCGGGCCACAGTGGTAACGGTTGCCTGGCTTCAGTGTCTCCCTTGGTGGTGAATCTGTGGGGCCACCTCGGCGGTGGATTCGGGCTGGGGGAGGGGGCGCTCTGCACGGCGAGGGCTCTTGGCGCCGCCGGGCTCACGGTGCAGCTGCGCGATCTGCCCCTGGCTAGCCATCCCGGCGCTGCCCCGATCCAGGCTGCGGCCGAACCAGTCCTACCGGCTGCGATCGATCTGCTCCACACCAACCCCAACGTTCTGCGCCAGACCGATGGCCTGGCGGCGCAGCTGCAACTGGAGGCTCCGCTGCGCATCGGCTATTGGGCCTGGGAGCTGGAGGCCTTCCCGGATGGTTGGGAGGTGGGTTTCGGCGGACTCGACCAGTTGTGGTGCCCTTCTCCTTTCTGCGCTACGGCCTTGGGGCAGCGCAGCCCAGTGCCGGTGACGGCCCTGCCCCATTTGATCGACTGGACGCGAGCTGATCGGCTGGCCCAGCGACGAGCCCGGCTGGGCCGCAGTGGTGACGCAGGGCATCGTGGGCCCTTCACGGTGTTGTTTGCCTTCGATTTCTGGAGCACCCGCGCCCGCAAGAATCCCGATGGGGTGATCGCGGCCTTCCTCGCGGCCTTCCCCCCCGGCGGCAGCGTGGAGGCGCGGCTGGTGCTCAAGCTGGGTAGCGCCGCGCAGTTTCCGGAGGCCACCGCCGAGCTGGCCGAACGCTGCGCAGGCGATCCGCGCCTGGAGCTGATCACGAGCCATCTGTCGACGGATGAATTCGACGCCCTTTACGTCCAGGCCGATGTAGTGCTGAGCCTGCATCGCGCCGAGGGATTCGGGCTGCTGCTGGCGGAGGCCATGGCCGCCGGCATCCCGACGGTGGCGAGTGGCTATGGCGGCAATCTTTGCTTCATGCCCCCGGGCAGCGCCGAGTTGGTGCCCTGTCGCCGGGTTCTGATTCAGCGCACTGAGGGCGACTACCGAGCTGGCTGGTGCTGGGGCGAACCGGATCTAGATGGGGCGGCGGCCGCCCTGCGCCGCCTGGCAGACCATCCCGCGCTGGCGGCCCAGCTGGCTGCTGCGGGTCGGCAGGCGGTGCGGGAGGCTCTTGATCCTGCAGGTCTCGCGGCAGTGGTGGCGGAACGGATCGGCAGCTTGCTGCGCTGGGGCGGGCGGGCTGAACTGCTGGCTGCCTTACCGCAGCAGCACTCGCTGCGGCGGCTTCAATGACCGGGCTCTTCGGGGCGAGCTGGGCTGAGGCGCTCGAGCCGCTGCCGCAGCGGCTCTGACCAGGGGGTGTCAATTGCCTGCAGCAGGCTGCGGGTGCCCTCCAGATCAAGTCGACTGAGACGCCGGATACACACCAGGGCCCGCACCGTCGGGTCGTCGGCGCCGACGGCGCAAAGCCATTCCGCCAGTTCGGGTGCCAGGCCCGAGCCGGCGGCCGCGCAGGCGCCTGGCTGCCAGCCGGGCTGCTGGGCTGCGGCCAGCTGCTGCAAGCGCCGCAACCCCCGCTCGGGATCGATGCTCACCAGCACCTCCAGGAGGTTGCGCACGGTGAGAGGGCTATCGCTTCCCCAAGCAAGCGCCTGCTCATAGGCCGCGGCGGCGGCCTCAGGCCGCTGTTGGCCGCGGCGGGCATCGCCGAGTTTGTGTGGGGTCCAGAAGCTGCGGCTGCCTGCTGCCAGCGCCTGCTCCAGGGTGGCCTCGCAGTCTGCGAAGCGGCCCTGCATCAGCAACACGTAGGCGAGCAGGTCGAGTTGCTCTGCAGAGGCGGCGCCGAGTAGGAGCAGACGCCGCAGGGCCCCCTCCGCCACTAGCCAGTCGTGGGCGGCGAGCGCCTGGCGCAGCACTTCAGACCAGGAAGATACGGGCTCCATCACAGGGGGGTTGCCGCTGGGTTGCGGGCCACGGCGTCGAGGAGATCGACCTGGGCACTGACGCAGCGGCGATGGTCAAAGTTGGTGGTGATATGTCGGCGGGCACCGAGGCGCAGGGGGGCGGCGATCTCCGTAGCGGTCAGCAGGGTGAGCAAGGTTTGCAGCAGGGCGGTGGGATCGTCGGCAGGCACCAACCGGCCGCTGACCCCGTCGATAACCAGCTCCCCGACCCCGGCGTCGGCGCAGGCCACCACAGGAGCGCCGCAGGCCATCGCCTCCAGCAGGCTCCAGCTGGGAACGTAGGGACGGCTGAGATAGGCATGAACCCTGCTGATGCGAAATAGGTTGCGCAGCTGATCCGGTGCTAGCAGGCCGGGGGTGTGCAGTCGGCGGCGGTCAATTCCCTCGCCCAGGCCAGCCAGGAGGTGTTGGAGCCAGCTGCCAGCAGCTGCTGGTGGGCTGCCGTAGCAGCCCCGGTCGCAGGCGCCGGCCAGCACCACCTGCAGCTGGGGCAGGCGCTGCTGCAGTGCCGGCAGCACGGCGAGCAGGCGATCGAGGCCCCGCAGCGGCTCCAAACTGCGGGCCGCAAAGCTGAGTACAAGGGACTCCGACCCGAAGCTGGTGCCATCGGAGAGCTGCAGGCGGGCCAGTGGATCCGGGGTATAAAGCTGCAGATCCACCCCTTCATGCAGCACTCTCAGCCTGGGCTGCAGCCAGGGGGGATGGCTGGCCCGCTGAAAGCGGCTTGCGGTGATTCCCACTGTCATGCGGCGGATTGCCACGGCGTCCGCCCACTGCTGGATTTGCCGGCCCCCTGCCGCAGTGCGATCACCGCCGAGCAGGGGGGAGGTGAGATCGAGTTCGAGCATCGCCACCAGGGGGGCGGCGGGGAAGAGATCGTCGAGCAGCAGCGCATCTCCCCAGAAGCAATGGGCGAGCACTACATCGGGGCGCCAGCCCGTTGCCGCCAGTGGGGTGAGGGCGGCGACCACCCGCCGCGCCTGCTGCCAGGGGGCCAGCAAACGCCGGGCGGGATCGGGGTGGCGCAACTCGGCGTTGACATCACCACCACAGGCCAACCAGCGGAAGCGCCCGGCTGGCCTGCTCACTTGGCTGCTCACAGCCACCACGTCATCGCCGCGCCGCACCAGGGCGGGGGCGAGATGGCGAAACTGCCCTGGGAAATTTTGGTGCAGCAGCAGCACCCGCACGGGTCTTCTCAGCGGATCGAGCGGATGGCGCGGGCACCACCGGTTAACTGGCCGAACCAGAGCTCGAGGATGCTGGCCTTGTCGAGCTTGAGGTTGGCGGTGAGGGCCATGCCGGCCTGGAGCCCGAAGCGCTGGCCGTCTACCTCGAGATACTGGCGGGCCAGTTTGAGTTTCACCGGGAAGCGAGGCACTTTCAGCTCGCTGGTCTCGTCGGGGGGCAGGGCGTCGGTACCGATCGAGATCACCTCGGCGGGGAGCCAGCCGTATTTGTCGCGGCGATAGGCGGGGAATTCGAGCTCGGCGCTCTGGCCGGGCCTAACAAAGGCAAGATCGGCGTCTGGCATGTCTACCCGGGCCTGGAGGTTGTCGATCGGCACCACCTTGAGCAGGGGAGCGGCGCTGATCGCCACCTGGCCGCGCTTGGCCGAGAGATCGAGGATGGTTCCTTTGAAGGGAGCCTTGAGCACGATCTGGCGCAGGCGGCTGCGGGTGGCCACCAGGCTGGCGCGGCTGGCGGAGAGATCGCTGGACACAAGGGCCTCCTTCTGGGCCGATTCAGCCTGCAGTTTTTGGATTTCGGCCTGGGTGGAGCTGATGCGGGCGTTGAGTTCGGCGCGGCTCTTTTCGCTGTCGAGCACGCTGAGCTGGCCGTAGCCGCCCTCCTTAGCAAGGGGGCGCAGCTGGGCCAGCTGGGCATCGGTGATCACGAGCTGCTGGCGGGTGCCCGCCAGGCGGGCCTGGGCCTCGGCAATCGCTGCCCGCAGCCGCTGCACCTCGGCCATGGAGGTGGCTACCAGCGAACGCTGCTTGTCCACCATCGAGGAGGCCTCGGCCTTGAGGGTTTCGGTGTCGAGCACCACGAGGGGTTGGCCGGCGTTTACCAGCTGGTTTTCCTTGACCAGCACCTGGCTGATCACCCCCTGCTCGGGGGGGGACACCTCCTGGGTGGAGCGCAGGGTTTGCAGGCGGCCCGCCACGGGCACGACTCGATCCACCTTGATCAGGGCGGCGGCGCCGAGCAGAAACAGCACCAGCACCGAGAGGCTGGTGCCGATCACCATGGGCATCCAGGAGGGGGGGCGGCTTTCGAGGCGCAGGTCGTCTGATGCGAAGCCGGTGTCGTCGAGGTTTCTTACACCATCGTTTGGCTGGCGTGGGGGAGTCATGGGTTGGTCAACGGTGGGTTGTCATCTGGAAGACTCCGCGGGAATGCCCACCTGTTGGTAGTAGAGGGTGGCGTAGGAGCCACCCAGGCGGATCAGCTCCCCATGGCGGCCATCCTCAATGATGCGGCCGCCCTCCATGAATAGAATGCGATCGGCATCGCCCAGGGTGGTGAGCCGGTGGGTGATGAACAGCACGGTGCGGCCGCGGAAGCGCTGTCTGAGATTGGCGAAAACCTGGCGCTCCGTTTCGGCGTCGAGGGCGGAGGTGGCTTCATCGAGGATCAGCAGGGAGGGGTTTTGCAGCACCATGCGGGCCAGGCAGAGGCGCTGGCGCTGGCCACCGCTCACCCCCGCTCCCCGCTCGCCGAGGCGGGTGGCATAGCCATTGGGGAGGGTGCGGATGAAGTCGTGGGCGGCGGCCACCGTGGTGGCGGCTATCACCGCCTCCATGTCGGCATCGGGGCTGTTGAGGCGCAGGTTTTCGAGCACGGTGCCCTCAAACAGCAGGCCGTCCTGGGGCACGTAGCCCACCTGGGCGCGCAGGCTGGCGAGTTGCACCTTCTCCACATCGTTGCCATCGAGCAGCACCGTGCCCTTCTGGGGCAGGTAGAGCCGGTCGATCAGCTGCACCAAGGTGCTCTTGCCACTGCCGCTGAGACCCACTATCCCCACGAACTGGCCCGCCTGGATGTGGAGCTCGAGGCCATCGAGCAGGTAGGGGGTGCGGGGGCCATAGCGGAACGACACGCGCTCGAAGTCCAGGTCTCCGCGCAGGGGCGGCAGGGGCGGCTGCTGCTGGTCGGAGCTGCTGGCTTCCGGCAGGGTTTCCATTACCTGGCTAAGGGCCGCCAGGGAGAGGCGCAGCTCCTGCACCCCCTGCCAGAGACTCCCCAGCTGCACGAACGAGCTGATGATCCGGTGGGAGAGGATGCGGATGACGAAGAAGCCGCCAATGCTGAGCTGGTTGGTGAGCATTAGGGTTGCGGCCACGCCGATCAACACCACGTTTGTAAGGCCACCGATGGTGAGGCCCGCTTGGCCTAGCAGGGTGGAGAGGCGGGTGAGGCGGAAGCGGGCATTGGTGTAGCGGCGGTAGCGATCGAGCCAGCGCCAGCGGGCCTCCACCTCGAAGTTCTGGCTCTTGACCGTGCGCATGCCAGAGAGCAGCTCCACCAAATAGGAATTGGCGGCCGCCAAGGAGCGGTTGCTGATCTGCAGGTTGCGCTCGATTAAAGGTGCTCCGAAGAGGTTGAGCCCTATCAGCAGCGGCACCACCAGGATGGTGATCAGGGTGAGGGGAGGGCTGATGAAGAAGAGCACCACGAACATCAGCAAGCCGAGAACAAGATCGAGGCCGGTGCCCAGCACCTGCTCCACCACAAACCGGCGGATCGCATAGAGCTGGTTGACGTTGTAAAGAATCGCCCCCACCTGGCGGCTTTCGAAATAGGGCAGGGGCAGGCGCAGCAGGTGTTCCACCACCGAGGAGCCCATGCGTACGTCGACGCGATCGGAGAGGTCGGCGGTAACTAGGGCGCGCAGGACGCCGATCACACCCCTTACCAGGTTGGCCACCACCAGCAGCACCAGGATTGGCGCCAGCAGGGAGGGGTTGTTGCGGGCTATCACCGCGTCGATCACCACCATGATGCTGAGGGGTAGCACCAGGTCGAGAACCTGGCAGATGAAGCCCGTCAGCACCACCATCGCCACCATGCCCGGGTAGCGGGAGAAGGCACTACCAAACCAGCCCAGGCCCACCTTTTCGACGTCGTTGCGGCCGGCGCGTCCCTCGCGCACCACCAGCACATCGAGGCCATCGGGGCAGCGCTGCTCAAGCTGGGCTAGGCCGAGCCGCACCGGGCCGCGGCGGGGATCGCTGATCAGCACCCCGCTGCCCCGGCCGGCCACCAGCAGCAGCACAAACTGGCCCTCGAAGTCGAGCACCGCCGGCGGCTCCAGCCGGGCCAGCTCCCAGGCCCGCGCCCGCAGCGGTCGGGTGTCAAACCCAAGCGCCTCGAGCTGGAGACCCACCTGGGGCAGCTTCAGGGCGCCCAGCCGCTCTTCTACATCGCGCAGGTTGCGCAGCAGCTGGTCGCTGGACACCACCAGCTCCCGGGCCTGGCAGAGCTGCTGGATGCAGAAGAAGGCCTGCTCCACCCGATCGGCGGCGGGGTTGGTGGCGCCGCCGCTGCCGTTGGGGCGGGGGCGGCTGTCCACAAAGCCCAACTCGATCGGGTCGGTTGTGGTCGCCAGGCTCGCTGCCGGTACCGGCGCCACGGGCACGATGCCTGCAGCGGTGGGGGGGGCCAGGCTGGCGTTGAGGGCCGCTTCAGGGATGGCCAGCACCCGGGGCGGCAGCTGGTTGACAAGGGCGCGCCAACCCTCGGAATCCGACTGCAGCTGGTCTCCCGGCAGCAGCCCATCGGGTTGGCGGGGGCCGCTGTAGAGCAGCAGGTGGCCTGCGGGCAGTTGGTCTTCGGGGCCGAGCAGCAGGGCCTCGGCCAGCAGCTGCTCCAGCTGCTGCTGGGGTTGGGCGGGCCGCTGGCCCTGGGCCCGCCACCACACTTCCATCAGACTGGCCAGCTCGTCGAGGCAGGGGCTGCCGGCCACGGCGTGGCGCAACTCGGGCTCCTGTTGCAACAGCCGCAGCGCTTGCAGGGCCGGCACCAGCAGTAAGGTGGAGGGTTGGGACGCCACCAGGCCCAGCTCTGGTTCTCCACGCCAAAGGCTCGACCAGCCGAGCCAGCTGCCGGGGCTGGCCAGGCCCAGGCTGAGGGGGGGCTCGCCCGGCCGGAGTTGCAGGCGCCGTAGCCGGCCTTCAAGCAGCAGGGCCGCCCCGGGGGGCAGCTGGCCAGAGCGCTGGAAGGGCTGGCCCACATTGAGCTGCTGGATGGAGGCTTCCGCCGCCATTCGGCTGATCAGTTGGTCGGGGAGGTTGGCGATGGGGGCAGACCCCCGGAGAAGCTGTTCGAATCGCATCAGCTAGCTACCTCTATTGGAGCCAAATCGATTGGCGTGGCCACCTGCTTCAGCCGATCGCGCAGCAGCACGAGCTGCTCGCGCTGCCAGCGGCTGCGGCACTCGCCCAGCAGCTGGGCGCGGAGTTGGTCGTCGAGCCGACCGGGCTGGAGGGAATCCACCCGGATGAGGTGCACGACACCATTGAGATCGAGCGGAGGAATCAGTTCGCCGGGTTGGTATCGGCGCACGACGCGCATCAGCAGGGGATTGAGCCGGTTGACCGGTACGGGTCCTACCACCCCGCGGCGCAGGCGGTCGGCTTCATCGGCATGGCGATCTACCAGTTCGTGGAACGTGGATTCCCCTTCCTGCAGCTGGAAGAAAAGCTCGGTGGCGAGATCGGGATCACGCACCCGCACCATGGTGAGGACCACTTGGTCGAAATCGCCGCGCCGCTGCAGGAACAGGCCGGGCACCTCCTGGCTCCAGATCCAGTGGCTGGCTCTGGCTAGGCAGTTGTCGAAGGCGGCCAGCTTTTCCACCTCGTCGAGGGAGAGGCCGCGGGCCTGGTGCCAGATCTCCAGGTCGTCGAGGGAGTCCAGCCCGCAGCGACCGGCATAGGCCAGCAGCTGGGCGTTGGGGTCGACAACGGCGGGCAGGGCGGGATCGGCTTCAGCCTCCGGCGGCAGCTCTATGGCGGCTAGCTCCTCGAGCAGGCGTCGTTGAAACCAGGCGCTGAGCAGCTCGTGGCGGGCCAGCAGGCGCAAGCTCTCGGGGTCGGGGAGCGGCAACGTGGCCCCCAGATCACGAAGCTGAATCGGCATCAGTGCGCTCACTGGGTCACACTGCCGGCGAGTTCTCGGTACACCAACGCCGCCTGCTGATACTCGCCGCGGCGCTCCAGCAACTCGGCCAAGCGCCGGTTGAGGCCAGGATCGCGCAGGCGGGTGCGCAGGTGCTGGAGCAGTTCGATGGCGGCTGGATCGTCGCCCATCTCCTCCAGGCAGGTCGCAGCCACCACCAATTTGTCGGGCTGGAGATGGTCGGGCTTGATGCGAAATATACGAAGCACCAACTGGGCCGCTTCGATGCTGCGGCCCAGTTGACTCTGGGCGACGGCGAGATTGGTGAGCGCCGCCAGGGATTCAGGGGAACCCTGACGGGTGTGCTTAAGGGACGTCTCAAGCAGGGGCACGGCTTCATCCAGTCGGCCGGCCTTGAGCAGCAGGCCGCCCAGATTGACGAGGCTGCGGTAGTGATTGGGGTCGAGTTTGAGAGACTCCCGAAAGGCCCGCTCAGCATCCTCTGGACGGTTTTGTAGCAGCTGACACATCCCAAACAGGCCAAAGAAATCAGCCCCGCGGTTGCCAGCTGAGATCAACTGCCGTAATTCCTGCTCCACTGCCGCCGCATTGGCGCTGGTGAGCTTTTCGCGTAGCGCCACCAGCCGCTCCGCCGGCGTGGGGGCTACCGGCGCGAAGGGCTGCTGCCGGGCGGAGGACCCAATGATGGGTTGGCCTGTGGTGCGATCCGGCAGGGCCAGCTGGGGTGAGGCACCCCATTGGGCGTTCGCCTGATCAGCTGTGCCTCGGAGCATCACATAGGCTTGGCGATAAAAGGCAACAGCCAGCTCGGGACGTCCTTGATTATTGAGTTCTTCGGCGTAGAGAAATTGTTGTTCAGGGCCAAGTTGCTGGCCCACGGAGGGTCCCGGGCTTGTTGGACTTGGAGGATTGGGTCGCGGAGGGGCGGCAGAGGAGTAGGTGGCGGCAGCCTGGCCACTGATAGAACGGATTAGCCAAGAGCGAAGACCCACAAACACCTCTCTTCCCGACTGGGGCATGTTTAACCGGCTTTCCATCGTAATTCCTTTCCGAGATGCCGCCGGATGGTTACCGGCGTGCCTCGACTCCCTCGCAGATCAGGAGGAGTGCAACTGGGAATTGCTGGCCATTGACGATGGCAGCAAGGACCACTCCGCCGCACTGGTGGAGGAGTGGGCGGCAAGCCAACTTCAGCCCGTGCGGCTGATCCGCCTGCCGGGTCTGGGGGTGGCCGCCGCGCGCAATCGGGGCTGGGCCTCCGCCCGGGCGCCTCTGGTGGCCTTTCTCGATGCCGATGACATCGCCCTGCCGGGCCGACTGCAGCAGCAAGCCGCGCGCTTCGACGCCGATCCCGGGCTGCAGCATCTGCTCTGTGGCTGGCGTCGCCTCGATGCCGCCGGCATCCCCCTGCATGACGTGTGCCCCTGGCAGGAAGGGGCGGGCTGTGATCTGGAGGCGGCCTTTGAACACAAGGCCGTGCTGCCCAGTGCCTGGATGCTGCGGCGTTCGCTACTGGAGCGCCATGGCGGTTTCGACCCATCGCTGCGCCAGGCGGAAGACGTGGACTTGTTGTTGCGGCTGGCAGCCGCTGGCGAGCGCGGCGCCTGGCTGGAGCAGGTGCTCTGTGGTTATCGGGTGCATGGGCTGGCAGCCAGCCGCCAAGCTGCCGATCAGGCCCATGGCCTGCTGTGGGTGGTGAATCGCCGGCTGGCGGCGCTGCCGGCGGGCCATCCGCTGCTGGGTAAGCGCCAGAGCCTGCTCTTCAACACCAGGGCTTGGGCGGGCTGGCAGGCCTGGCACGAACGGCAGCCCGAACTGGCCCTAGAACTGTGGCGCACCGCCTGGGGAAGCCGCAGCGGCGGAGACGCCCACACCTGGCTGCATCTGGCTGAAAACGTGTTCCGCAGTTGTGGGCGCATCGGCGTTGCCCTCCCGGTGGAAGCGCTGCTCAACGATCCCACCTGGCAGGCGCTGGAACGGCTGGTGGTGGAGGATCTCGGCCGCAGTGGGATCCGCAGCGGGGCCCGGTTGTCAACGCTGGCCGGCCGGTTTGTCAGCCAGCTCGCTGCCGCTGATCCCCTTTGGCAACCGGAGGCGCTCGCCCGCTGGTGGCAGGGGCTGCCCGCCGGATCCGACCCCCTGCTCAAGCTGCGCCTGCGGGTGTTGGCCTGGTGCGGGGCGTTGCAGCAGCAGGATGCCAACCAGCCCGAAAAGGGGTCAAGGCTGGCCGGAGAACTGGCAGAGCTGCTACGCCAGTGGGCGCTGATCAACTGGCCTGAACACGGGGAGGCTGCTCGGCAGCGGCTGCAGGAGGTCTTCGACCTGGAGCCCAGCGCCCCGCTGGCACGGACGATCGCCCGGCTGGTGGCGGCGCGCTACCCCTGGGGTGCCCGGGCCCTCGAGCAGCTGGCCAGCCGGCTGCCGGCCCCCAGCAACAACGCGGCTGATGACGCCCGTTTCACCTCCCTGCCCCTCCCGGCGCCGGCAGGGGCCTGCAGGGGCCCCGACTGCAGCCCCTGCGCCCTGGGCCATCTGGAGCGGCTGGGCTGGCGGCGGCAGGCGCTGGCGCCGCCGGGCGCCGGGGCCAGCGATGGTTGGCTGCAGGAGTGGCTGCCGCCAGCTGCCTGGCGTGGCAGCTGGCGGGCGGAGCCGTTTGAACTGCAGGAGCTGGAGCACGGGCGGATCTGGCTGCGGTCGCCGGACTCGAACCCCTGGGGCACCACCCACGGGCTGGCCGTGGCTGACGGGGAAGGCCAACCCTGGCCGCTGTTCAGCCGCCGTTATCCCCAGGCATGGCCCGGGTGTCCCACCCCCTTCGAGAGCACCGAGCCGGCCCCGGCGGAGCCTCCCCTGGTGGTGGACGGCACTGTGCTGGCGTTGGCCGATCTCTCGGCCGAGATCCACTACCACTGGCTGCTGGACAGCCTGCCGCGGCTGGGCCTGGCGCTGGCCAGGAGGGGAGTCGGCGGGGATTCGGGCTGGCCGCAGCACTGGCACCTGTGGCACAACGGAGGGGCCAGTGAGCGGGTGCGCCGCAGCCTGGTGGACGACCTGGGCATTCCGCCCGAGCGGCTGATCGATGCCCACCGCCATCCCCATCTGAAGGCGGAGCGGCTGCTGATTCCGCCGCCGCTGCATCCCTTCGGTTGGCCCTCGCGGCGCGCACGGGCCTGGCTGCGCCGCCACTACCTGCGGCCAGAGCAGCGGGGGCCGCGTCGCCAGGGCCGGGGCCGGCGCCTGTGGCTGGTGCGCGGCGCCTCGGCCCGGCGGCCCGTGTTTGGGGAGGCGGAGCTGCTGGCCCACCTGGAGCAGCAGGGGCTGGGGCTGGAGCCACTGGTGTTGGAGGGCTTGCCGTTGGCGGACCAGGCGGCCCACATCGCTGGGGCGGAGCTGCTGGTGCTGGCCCATGGGGCCGCGCTGGCCGGGCTGGCCTTCGCCCGTCCGGGCACAGCGGTTTTGGAGTTGCATCAGCCCCGTTATGGACCGCCCTACGGCCACGCCCTGGCCGGTGCGGGGGCGCTCAAGTTGGTGCGCTGCCTGCAGCCGGCCACGCCACCGGATCTCTACAGCCAGCTGCTGTTTGAGGCGCCGATCTGCGAGCCGATCGTGCTGGATCCGGAGCGGGTGGCAACGGCGCTAAGGGTGCTGGCTGGGGACAATGGTGGGGCTGCATAAGATCAGCTGATGGTGACCGCAACGTCCCGTTGGCTTGAAACTGCGGCAGCGGCACGTCTGGCAGGCCAGCCGGACGAGGCTGCGTCGGCCTACCTGCGGGTGCTGGAGATTGATCCGGCCAACGCCAGCAGTTTGCGAGGGTTGTATTACCTCCAGGTTGGTGAGCCACAGCGCCAGGCGTTTTTGCCCCATCTGCGGCACCTGATCGAAGCTGCGGCGCCCCATCCCCTGGCTTTCAGCCTGCTGGCCCACTGGCTCCGTGAGGACGACAGGGCGGCGGCGCTGATGCTCAACCGCCAGGCTGCGCGCCATGGCCTGCCGCCCCAGCGGCTGGCCCCGCTGGGCAGCGCCGCCGCGGCAGCCGGTGGGTTGCCGGAGGTGGTGATCCTGGGGGCGCCGAAGTCGGGCACCACCTCGTTGGCGGCCTATCTGGCGGGCCATCCGAGCGTGTGGCTGCATCCGCTCAAGGAATTGCATTTCTTCGACAACCACTGGAGCCTGGGTGAGGCCTGGTATCGCTCCCAGTTCCCTCCCCTGCGCAGCCCCGGGCTGCTGAGGCTGGAGGCCACGCCGGACTACCTGCAGCATCCGCAGACCCCGCAGCGCATGCACGATCTGATGCCGGAGACGCGGCTGATCGTGTTACTGCGCGAACCGCTCGACCGGGCCCTGAGCTGGATCCGCCATATGCGCAGCCTGATCGGCCTGCAGGGCGACAGCGAGGCGCTGCTGAGGGATGAGCTCGAGCGACTGGAGGCGATGGGGGCGGAGGAGCTGGCCGGGCTGGGCTGGTTTCGGCCCAATGCCCTCAGCGGCAGCCTCTACGACCAGCAGCTGCGGCGCTGGCTGGCGGTGTGGCCGGCCTCCCAGCTGCTGCTGCTGCGCTTCGAGGATCTGGCCCTGCACCCGGAGGCGGTGCTGCGGCGCTGTTTGGCCTTTCTGGGGCTGCGGTGGGACGGTCTGCCATCGGGTCGCAGCTATCCGGTGCACAACCAGGGGCAGTTGCCGCAGACACCGATCGATCCGGCCCTGGCCCGCCGTTGCCGCGAGGGGGTGCTGGCTGAAGCTCTCGAGCTGTGGACCGGGTTATGACGACCGGTCTCGGCGACGAACCGATCGCCCTGCCGGGACGGTGGGACGACTTCGGGCGCCGCTGGCAGGCCTGGCGGCAGCGGCATGACCGGCGCCGCTGGGCCAGCAGCTGGCAGGGCGAGGCCTTTCGGCAAGGGTGCCTGCGCTTCCCCTCACCCTGGGACGACCAGCTGCTGGAGACGCGGCTCAGCCTGCGTGTGGGCAACCAGCTGGCCTACCTGCTGCTGGATAGCAAGGGCCGGCGGGCACTGGTGTTTGCCGGGCTGGTGACCAACGGTCATGAGCTGGAGGCGGTGTTTCTGCCCGAGGAAAACGAGTGGCTGCACGCGCCGGTTTCGGTGGCGCCGGCAAGTTGGTATGCCAAGGGGCTGGAGCGGCTTGCTGCCCCGCTGGAGGAGGCATCCGCCTTGGCCGATGGGATGGCGCCCCAGCGGCGCCAGCGCCTGTGGCTCGAGGGCCATCCAAATTTCGCCCACCAGCTGCTCAACGGCCTCACCTGCCTCGACCAGGTGGATGGGGCCGCCCTCGGCCCCGTGCTGAAGGAGGGCCCGGAGGCCTTGGGCCCGCTGCGGGAGCTGTTCCCGGCGGTGCAGTGGCTGGAGATGGCCGAGGCGAAGGGCGGCGCCTGGTTTGAATTGCCCCTGAGCCAGCGGCCGGAACGCATCAGTCGGGACCTGCGGCTGCTGCTGCTCGGGTATGCCGCCGCGCATCAGAGCAGCACGGCGCGGCAGCTGGAGCAACGGCTGCAGGCCTGGAAAGCCGGCGGTGGCTGGGTGCTGGCGGTGAGCGTGAAGGCCCGCGGCGCGGTGGCGGAGGGCCTCAACGGGCTGCTGGCGGCCTGGCTGGCGGCCCTGGCGCGGCAAGGGCCGCTGCCGCTGCTGCTGATCGATGGCTTCTCCCTGCCCAACGGCGCCTCCAGCGCCACGGTGGTGCGCCGCTATGTATGTCCGATGGGGGAGGTGATCAGCGCCGAGGCGGAACAGATCAGCCAGCTGGATGCTGTGCTGGCAGCCGCGGGGCTGCAGCCGGAACGATTGGTGTGCGCTGGTCGCCCCCTGCTGGAGGCGCTGCAGCTGCTGCAGTATGCGGATGCTTATTTCATGCACCAGGGCACGGTGCAGCACAAGATCGGCTGGTTTCAGGAGTCGATTCCGGGGATCGTGCACTCCAACAGCCAGCGCAATTGCGGCGGCTCCCATCCGTGGGGCGGCATGGGTGAAACCGCGCCGATCTGGTTTCCCGCCGAGGGCTGCGAGGACCTCGAGGATGGCCCCCGGGGGCGCTATCGCTTCCGCCCTGAATGGGAGCAACAGGGCGTGAAATGGCTGTGTGATCAGCTGCGGGAGCTGGGAATCAACATGAACCGGACTGGGCCAGAGCCCGCAGACGTCACGCGGAAGACGGTTCAGGCCGAAAGCTTGCACGACCTGGACATCTGGGTGCTGGATCGCAGCCTGAGGCGCTACCAACAATGGATAGTCGACCAGATTCCTTTTTGCGTTGCTATCGAGGGCACCGCCTATTCATTTCATTGCTGCCGCACCACGGCTGACAGGAACCATCTCGAGCTGCATCGCTGCAGCGATGGAGCCCCCTTTGTGCTGAGTTCCGATCCCTGTGGCAGTGGGTTCAGCCTGATGCAGAGCCGCCCTGAGCCCCTGATCGCAACGCCCCCGGCCCGCCCCTGGTTGGACCGGGCGCCGGTGCTGCGGATCGGCGATCCCAACTTCGCCCACTTCCTCTGGAACGAGCTGGATCCGCTTCTGCACCTGCTGAACCGGGCTCAGCAGCGAGGCGAGCGACTGGCGGTTGTGCAAGACAGCGACAGCGTTCTCGATCTCTCCAGCCTGGAGGGGGTTGAGCTCTTGCCCCAAGCTGTTCTGGAACAGCGCCCCAGCGTGCATGTCGGGGCGATGCGGGTGAGTGAGGTCGCCCGTCGCACCGTGCTGGCCAGCCTCGGGGCGCCGCCCGTGGCCGAGGCCAACGCGGCGAAACCTCCCTTGTTGATTTTGGGGGTGCGGGGGCCGGGGCGCCGCGAGCTGCTCGATGAAGACAGGCTGCTGCCCGATGTCATCTGTCAATTGCAACAGCGCTGGCCAACGCTGAGGATCTGCCTCGATGGCTTCACCTTTCAGCACAACAATCGCCACGATCCAACCAGCCTGGCGCGCAGCGAAGCGATCGCCGCTCGGATCGCCCGCATCCAGGCCGCCTGCCCCGGGATTGCTCTGGAAACGTTGCATGGACTGTCCTTCGAGAGCTATCTCCCCCGGGTGGCCGAGGCCAGCTTTTACATCACCCACGAAGGCACGATTCAGCACAAGATCGGCTGGATGTATCCCGAGATCCCCGGTCTCTGCCTGGTGGCCGGGCCGCATGGGGAGGCGGTAGGCCGTTGGCATCGCGACCAGTGCGAGGGGGCTCACCAGCTGGCTGTGCTGCCGACCGGACTGCTCCAGCATGTGATGGAGCAGCAGCGCGACCAACCGTTCGAATGCCGTGATCCGGTGGCGATGTTTGAGGCGATCGAGCGCCTGCTGGCGCCGCACCTGGACCGACTTACCGCCACCCAGGCGGAGCCGGAGGCAGCCGATCTGATTGCGTTGGTTTGGCAGTCCTCCGATCCGGGCAGGGCCCTGACGGCCTTCATGCAGCGGTGTCTGGCTGAAGCTGGCGAGAGCCACAGCCGTGTTTTCGAGCTTTGCCTTGCAGCCTGCCTGAGCCGCGACAGCACCTATCTCGATGCTGCCGGCGAGCGGCTGGCGCGCCTGCCTGCGGACGATCTGTGGGTGCGGCTGCATCGCCTGCGGCTCCAGAACGCCCGCGGCGACCAGCTTGAGCAGCTGCAGAACACGGCCCTGAGCCTCCTTGATGCCGCCGGACAGCTCGATGCCAGCAGCCGCCAGCTGCTGGCCAGCCTGCTTAGTTCACGGCTGGAGCCGCTGCAGCTGGCGCTGCTATTGCCGGAGTTTTCCCAGCAAGACTTGCAGCTGCTGCAGGGGCGCCAGGGCGATCCCGCCGTCGCCGCGGTGCTGGCTGCACGGTTGCTGGAGCAGATGGGGAACGCAAGCCCGCAGGACTGCACCGACGCTGGCTGGCTCTACAGCCAGCTCGCCATCAGCCTGCGAAGGCCCTTCCAAAGCTGGGACAGTCCGGAGGTGGCGGATCCCGCCCGTTTGGATGATCTGGTTGACCGCATCAGTGCCGCCCTGCGGGAGGGGCGGGGGTTTGGAGTGATCCGGCTCGGCGATGGCGAGGGCCGCTTTCTAGCGGGGCAGACCAGCGATCTGGAGGGTGCCACCCGCAACGGCGACCGGTGCGATCCAGCCCTGGAGGCCACCGGCGGCCATCTGCCTGCGGAGATGCAGCGCGACCTGCTGGAGCGCTTCCGGCAGGCCCTGCAGCATGCCGATGTGGTGGGCATCCCCGATCTGTGGCAGTGCCTTGCGGGACCGGAGCAGAGCTTCAACGTGGCGGCCCATCTGGACGCATCCCCTGCAAGGGTGTGGGCTGGTGGCTGGCATCTGCATCTGCAGCTGCTGCAGCACGGAGCCTTCAGCCGTTCGCCCTTCGATCAGGTGAGGGCCGTGATCGGCACTGCTCTGCCACCGTTGTTGCGGGGCGCCGGCGTCGACCTGGTGGCGCTGCCGGGCGAGGATCCCCATTGGAGCGCGACGTCCCGCCCCGAGGCCCATTACCCATTGGTGTATCAGCAGGTGCTGCAGTGGATCGACGGCCAGGTCGGGCCAGGCCAGCTGGTGCTGGTGGGGGGCGGGCTCCTCGGCAAGATCTATGTGGGAGCAATCCAGGCGCGTGGGGGCGTTGGAATCGATGTGGGCAGCGTTATCGATCTCTGTTGCGGCCATACCGGCCATCGCGGCGAACACCGGCTCAATCCCTTTTTGGCCAAAGTGGCTGCCCAGGCCTTTTCGGTGAAGCGATGAGCACGGGTGATGGATGGCTCGATCAGGCGAGATTGCAGCTGGGCATGATCACGCCTGGCCTGCAGGGAGAGGTGCTGCGTCAGCAGGTGGCGCTGGCGATGATGCAGGCCGGCCGGGAGGGCATCGAGCAGGGGCAGCTGGAGCGGGAATTGCAGGCCTGTGCGCTGCTGCAACTCGAGCAGGCGATCATGGCGTTGGAGGGCTGAGCTGCTCCAGGTTTTGCCAAACTTCGAGGGCGGCACGGCCGCGAAACACGGCCAGTTGCAGGGCCTCGCGGGCCTGCTGGGGCAGCTGGGGATCGTGTTCCATGGCCGCACAGGCCTGCAGCAGCGCAGCCAGGTGGAGCGGGTCAGCGATGGCCTCGTCCTGTTGCAGCTCCTGCACCCCCTCGAGCAGCCGGTCGCGAATCGCGGGCACGGCCCAGGAGCGCGCTTCAGGTTGCAGCAGCACCAGCCGCTGCAGTAAATCGAGCTTGCGCCAACGGGCGGCGGGGGCGGGCTGGGCCAACCAGGCGACCGCGGCGTAGCGGCAGAGGTGTTCAGCCATTAAGGGGCGAAGCTCGCAGGCCTGGCCAGGCAGCGCCTCCAGCCGCCGCATCCACTGATCAGCCAACCAGAGGCATTCGGCCCGGCGCGGATCGGCCACCACTTCCGGTGCCGGATCGGGCCCGGCCAGTTCCACCAGGGCGTGGTGCAGCCTGGGCATCAGGCCGCTGAGTAGCTCGGCCAATAGATCCGGCTCGAGCTCGGGGGCGAGCCCGTCCAGCAGGCTGAAGCCCGCTTCGATTGCGCCGGCTTCAAAGCGGGCTTCAAGCCGGCGCAGCTCATGGGCCTGAAGCGCCTGCTCCAAGGCCAGGCGTTCGCGGCTTGCCTCGGCGGGCAGGGCGCGCAAAAGCTCCCGCCACAGGCTGGCCAGGGGCTCGGCGGGCAGGGGCAGGGCAAGGAGCTGGTTGAGCGGGATCCACACCCCCGGCGCGGCAGCGTTCATTGGATGTTGTAAAAGGCAAGAAGGCCTTCGGGCCCTGCGCCGAGGGGCAGCGGCCAGCGCTCCTCGGGCAGGGGCCGGGCCACGGGGGCCACCGGCAGACCCACCCCCTGGAGGGCCTGGGCCAGCCGTTCGCGCACCACGCTGGCACCCCAGCCGGCCTCGAGATGGCCACTGGCGGCTTCCACCTGGCGATCCCAGAGCTCGGCGGAGGTGTGGAGGGCGATCACGGCATCGGCGAATGTCTTTGGATCATCTGCCAGGCGCACGGTGAGACCATCGCGCAAGCCCAAACCCTCGGCGGCCACGCTGGTGGCCACTAGGGGCAGGCCAGCCGCCATGGTGGTGAGCATCTTGCCCTTGACGCCGGCACCGAAGCGCAGCGGCGCCACACCAACGCGCAGGTGGCCGAGCAGGGGGGCCAGGTTGGCCACGTAGCCGTGCACCGTGACGCCGTCGCCGGCGAGGGCCTGGATCTCCGGCGGCGGGTTGGCACCCACCACATGTAGGTGGGGCACGGAGTCGCTGTCGACCCGTTGGCGCAGCAGCGGCAGCACCTGGTGGTAGTACCAGAGCACGGCATCGGTGTTGGGGGGGTGGCCGAACCCCCCGAGGAACACCACCCCCTGGCGCTCGTGAAAGGGCTGGGGCTGGGCCTCGCAGCGAACCCGGGGCGGCAGCACGAAACCGGCAGCACGGGGGCGCAGGCTCTCCATGGCCTGGCGTTGTTCGTCGCTGCTGAGATAGAGCACCCCATCCACCACATCGAGGATGCGCTGCTCGCAGCGGCGCATGCTCTCGATCGCCGCGGCGCTCACGGCCTCGGGCTGGATGGCGCGCTGCCGCTCCATGCGCAGGTAGTGCAGGTCGTGGGTGTAGTAAAGGAGGCGGGCCAGGGGGGCGTGGGTCTTGATGGCTTCGAGCCAGCGGTCGGCTATCTCGGGTCGGGCGACCAGGATCGCCTCGTAGTGATCGCCTCGCTGCTCAAGCAGCTGGGGTACGGATGCCACCCAGGGGTGCACGAGCACCTCCACCCCGAGCCGCTGCAGGGGGATGGCGTAGTCGGGCTGCCAGAGGAGGTTGTCGGCAGGGAGGTAGCTGACATCCCAGCCGAGGGCGAGCAGATCGTTTAGCAGGTTGTAGATGTAAAGGGAGCCGGCATCGCGGTCGGGGGTGGGCAGGCTGGCCTCCATCACCAAGATGCGACCTACCCGGCCGCGGTTGCGTTCGTGCCACACGGCAGTGCCGTTTTCGGCATGGCTCTGGAGCTGCCGCTGCCACTTGCTGCGGAACAGCAGGGCATTGCGCTCCTGAAAACGCTTGGGGCCGGTGTCGTTGTCGCGGCCGCTGGAGATGCCCTCGTAGTGGATCACCTTGGCGAGGGGCTGCATCAGCACCCGGTAGCCGAGGTCTTTTACCGCCATTGCCAGGTCGGTGTCTTCGTAGTAGGCCGGGGCGTAGCGGTTGTCAAAGCCACCGATGCGGCGAAACAGCTCCGTGCGCATCACCAGGCAGGCGCCGGAGATGTAATCGACGTCGCGGCAGAAGCCGTAGGCCGGATCATCGGCATCACCGTCGCGACCGTAATTCCAGGCGCTGCCGTCGCGCCAAACAATGCCACCAGCCTCCTGGAGGCGACCGTCGGGATAAATAAGCATGGGTCCCACCAGGCCGGCGTCGGGGAAACCTTCCAGGGTTTTGATCAGTTCGCTGAGCCAGCCGGGGGTGACAACCGTGTCGTTGTTAAGGAAGCAGAGCAGCTCGCCGGTGGCGAGGCTGGCTCCGTGGTTGCAGGTGCGCAGATAGCCGAGGTTGTCGGGCTGCCGCACCAGCTGCAGCCGGTTGTCGTTGCACTCCGCTATCAGGGCGGCGAGCTGGTCGAGGGAGCCGGTGGGGGAGGCGTCATCGACGCAGAGAATCTCAAGCTCGACGCTGGGCGCCGGCGGGCGCAGTTGCTCCTGGAGCAAGCTGGCTAGGCAACGAAGGGTGACGGCCTCTTGGCCGTAAATCGGCAGCACCACACTGAGGCGTCGCTGGGGCCTGGGATTGCTTAGCAGCAGGTGGAATAGGCCACGGATGCGCGCGACCGATTCCTGGACGGTTGGTGGCTGGAAGCTGCCATCGGCGAGGGGGCGGCCCTCCAGCCAGTTGGGCGCCAGCAGGGGCGATGGGCGAGCTGCCAGCCAGCTGGCATAGCGAAGCCAGAGGCGATCAAGCGCCTGGTGCGGATCTAATGCATCGAGCTGGTGAAGCAGTGCGAAGACATCAGTGAACAGGGTGGCGGGATCCTCGGCGCAGAGCTGCCGGGCCATGGCCAGCCGGGCTAGTCGAGGTGAAATGGCCTGCCAGGAGAGCTGGGCGCCATTAGCTGACACTTCAGCCAGGGAGGCCTCAGCTGTCAGCGGTTCGGCGGCGAGGGGCAACACCAAAAAACCAGCACTTGCCTGCTCGGCTAGACGGATGGTGTAGACGACGGAGCTGGCGTCAATGAGATTGAAGCTGAGCTGAAGCGGCAAACCACAAGGGCAGGCTGGCAGCCTCAGCTCAATTTGATACCAGCTTGATGCCAGGGAAGGGATCAAGACTGGACTGGCCTCAGATCAAACCACAAAGAAAATGTCGGCAGTTTTCCAGGAATATCCGGCTTGTGCTTGCACTTGGGTGACGCTGCCATCCGAATCGGTGATGCTGAGCTTATCAGTACCAAAGCCCCCGAAACTACTGAAATTGCCGGCACCACCAACCCGGTCAGCTTGGATGGCAAGAATGTCTTCGTCGTCACCAGTATTGAAGTCGGTTACGGTATCAATATCGCCATTTTGAAGCTGGTCGAAGCTGTAGTACAGCGTGTCGTCGCCCTCGCCCAGGGAAATGAGGTCTGAACCGGCACCACCTCTAACGACGTCGTCGCCGCCATAGGCATATATGGAATCATTGCCCATGCCACCGCGGAAGAAATCACTAAAGACGCTTCCGTAGAGAAGGTCATTGCCGGTGCCACCGGTTGCCTGGGAATAAAAACCATCTTCTGGGAGCATGCCGCCAGCCATTTGGCTGATGGTTGCGGTCTCACCGATGACGTTGCCAGTGGTTGCCTGAGTTAAAGAAACAGTCGCGTCTGGGTCGAACGATTCACCACCGGCGCCGAAGGTGCCTGTGCTGATGATTTTGGTGCCGTCACCAAGCACTTGGAGGGATTCGACTACGTTGCCTTGGCCGATTACCTGGACTTCGGCAGATCCTGAACCTAGGTTGAGAGTATTTTCCTGACCGGTCACCAAAACCTGAGCTATAGTGCCGGCCGGAGCGTCATTTGTAGTGAAAGTATTGTTCTCACCAGTAACTTGTGCCGGAGCAGATGTAGCGTCGACTTCATCCGGATCGCCTTCCCAAACCGGGGTAGTTTCATCTGGATCTTGGCCGGGTTGCTCCCAAATAGTGCTAGTGGGAGGAGCTACGAAAGACATTTTGAACTTGCAGGTGCCAGAAATTTACCACAGCTAGCGGACATGGTCGCAAGCAGTATTCTCAAACGCGGACCCTTTTTTGTAGCCTCAGATACCCAAAAGGTGATTTGACGGATTAATGAATATGATTAAGTGATTTAATGCAATTCATCCTGGATTTTTGGGCGTGGCTATGGTATGAACTTGCCATCCGCGCCAAGCCGTCAGGAGGGTGAACTGCGGTGGTGTCAGCAGGCCGGCTGGGGTGAGCAGGCGCTTCACCCTTGGCAGCAGGCCGCCGAGGGTGATCGGCAGGCTGGCGTTCCAGGGCCGTTGCAGCACCATCAGTTCCACGGGCTCCCCAGTCGCGGCTGCCAGCTGTTTCATCAGGGCGGCAGGTTGCTCGCTGCGAGCACGAAAGCCAGCCGCCGCCAGTTTTTCGGCCATAAGCAGGGGTTCGCGGCTAGCCAGAGGCTGTACCGCCATCCCCTCGCTCAGCACGCCCTGCTCCAGCAGCCAGCAGAGCGGATCAGCATGGTGGCCATGCAGCAGCACCACCAACCCCTCCAGCGGGAGGAGGCGCCGCAGCTCAAGCCGCTGCGCCAAGGGGAGTGGCTGCGGCACAGCGGCGCCCAAGCCGCGGCGGCCCCAGAGCCCGCGCAGCCTCTCCAGCTCCAGCCGGGCCAGTGGATCGGCGGGCAGGGCGTTGGCTTTGGCAACCAGGCTGTCGTAGCTGTGCCAGCTCCCCCCTGTCAGGAGGATCCGGGCTCGCAGATTGCGTCCCCAGTCGCTAGCTGAATTGATACTCAGGCCCTGCTGCACCGCTTCGAGCGCTTCATCCAACACGCCCTGATCCAGCAACAGCCTTGCCAGCTGAAACCAGGGCTGGGGCTGACGGCGGTTTTGGGTGAGGCTGGTGCAAAGCCAGCGTTCGGCCTCCCATGCCTGCCCCAGCTGCAGCAGCAGCGAGGCGACCGCATTGCAGTGCTCCGGGAGCAGCTCACTGCTTCTGGCCTGGCGCTCCAGGAGGGCAAGCGCTGCTGCACCATCCCCAGCTGCCATGAGGCTGCGGGCCCAATCCGCCACCAACCGAGCATGGGGAAGCGCTTCCCCCGCCGCCAGTGCCCGGTGGGCGGCTGTCACGAGATCCTGCTCCTCAGGGTCGCTGGGCTGGCTCAGGCCAAGAGCTCGCAATTCCTGGCGGGTGTGATCGAGGGCAGGGGCTAGCTGGGTGGGGCTGGGGCCCACAAGCGAGAGGGTGCGCCAACGGGCCGCTGGACCGGTGGCGCCAATCCCCAGCAGGCTGTTTGCCAGCTGCTCGCAGAGTGCCGAGATGGCGTCTGGATCGCCCGAGGTAGGTCCATCCAGGCTGCTGGTTGCGGCAAAAAGGTCGAGTTCGCTTAGCAGCTGGTCTGTCTCGTTCATGCTAATTGACCTAAATTCGTTGGGTTATGCAGGTGATGGGGCCCCACCACAACGGTCTGGTGACTGGCCTGCTGGCCGATCTGCTGCGGCGGCTGCGGCGGCCGGCCCAGGGCCCGGAGGGTATTGCCAGTTTGGGTCACCGCGCCTATGTGGGGGGCCGCTGGGACGAAATCGGAGACCTGCAATGGAGCTTTCTGCTGAATCACGGTCTGCGCCCGGAAACTGTCTTGCTCGACATCGCCTGCGGCAGTCTGCGACTGGGCTGCCGGGCGATCCCCTACCTGGCCCCGGGCCACTACCTAGGCATCGAGAAGGAAGCGGAGCTGCTGCGGGTGGGTGTGGAGCAGGAACTGGGAGCCGAGCTGGAGTCCCGGCAGCAGCCACGCCTGCTGGTCGACGACAGCTTTCGCTTTGATCGGTTTGGGGTGGTGGCGGACATCGCCATCGCCCATTCCTTGTTTACCCATCTGCCGCCGGAGCCGATCGGTCGGTGTTTCCAGCAGCTGCGCCCCTGGCTACGGCCCGATGGTGTGTTCTACGCCACTTATTTCCCGACGCGGCGACGCCGGCGCCAGGGTGGCAAAGGCCATGACCATGGCTACTTCGCCTATACCGACTCGGAAATAAGGTTATTCGGTGAATCGAATGGGTTCAGCTGTGAGCTGCTGGGCGACTGGGGCCATCCCCGCGGTCAGGTGATGGCGGCCTATCGGTCTGGGCGATGACGGACCCACTGGTATCGGTGCTGGTGCTCACGTTCAACCGTCCGGCGGCCCTGGCGCGTTGCCTGGATTCCCTCTCCCACCAGACTCAGCAGAATTTCGAAGTGGTGCTGCTGGATGTCTCCAACCAGCCCAATCGTTTGTTGAACCAGTCCTTGGTGGCAGCCAAGGGGGATCGCCTGGTGCTGCGTCATCTGCAGCGTGCCAACCGGGGCGTGGCCGCAAACCGCAATGTTGCCGCAGCCCAGGCAAAGGCTCCCCTGCTGGCCTTCCTTGACGACGACTGCGTTGCCCACCCAGGTTGGATCTCCAACCTCTTGGAGGTGGCCCGGCGCAACCCCGGAGCCTTGGTGGGTGGGTCGGTCCAGAACGGGCAGCCCCGCAGTCTGATCGCCCAGGCGGGGCAGCTAATCCATGAGGCGGTTGACCAGCACTTCAACCCAGACCCCAACAACGCCAGTTTTCAGCCGGGCTTGAACTTCGTCATTCCTGCCGCTGGCTTTCTGGCCCTCAAAGGCAACGATGGGCGCTTCGGACGCTTCGGAGCGGAAGATCGCGACTTCTGCCGCCGCTGGCGGGCCAAGGGAGGCCGGATTGTCATCGCTCCACTGGCAATAGTGGCCCATGACCACCGCACCGACCTGCGGGGATTTCTGCGTCAGTACTACGGCTATGGGCGTGGTGCCTGGATTTATCACAAGCACTGCCGAACCGCCATCGACTTCGCTCACTCCCCCAACCCCGATCCAATCGGCAGTCACCTGGGCCTGGTGCGTGAACTGATCAGCTCTCTGAACCGCCGGCCATGGCGGGAGCGGCTGCCGCTGGCGCTGCTGCTGCTGGGATGGGAACTGGCCAACACGGCAGGTGTGCTGCATCAAGCATCCTGTGAGGCAGGATCAAGCCTGTGGCGACGCTGACGCCAGCGGCGGCGGGATGGTTCTGGTGGCGCCAGCGCACTAGGCCGCTGCGCTTGTGGCCCCTGCGTGGGGAGCTGGGGCGCCGGGGCCGCCGGCGCTGGTGCAGGGCCCACGCGGTTTGCCTGTTTTTAAGCCCACCGCGCAGTGGCCACTCTCTGCTGGGCGCCCTGCTTGATGCCCATCCCGATGCGGCGATCGGTCATGAGCTCGATGCGCTGCTGTTTATGCGCTGGGGCTGGCGGCTGGTGGAGGTGCTGCCGCTGCTGGAACGCTCGGCTCAGTGGGCAGCGACCCAGGAGATGCTGCCAGGTGGCTACGGCTACAGGCTGGCAGGGCAAGGGCAGGTGCGGCAGCCGCTGGTGATAGGCGATAAGCATGGTGAGGCCACCTTGGTGGAACTGGCGCGCCGGCCGTGGCTGCGGCAGCGACTTGAGCTAACCGGCCCGGCGCCGCTGCACTGGCTAAGGGCGGTGCGACATCCGCTCGACAACATCGCCACGATCGCCCTGAAGATCGACAGCATCGCTGCCGGGGTGCTGCCGCCTGGGGGCACGGCCCTGCAACGGGCCGAGGCCTATTTCTTCCAACTCGCCGATTGGATGGATCAAGCTGGCGGCCCCCAGTCACGCCTGCTGGATGTGCGCCATGAGGATCTGCTGGCAGAGCCGGAGCGGGAGCTGGGCCGGCTGGCAGGCTTCCTGGGCCTGGATCCCGACCCGGCGTGGCTGGCGCGTTGCCAGGCAATTCTGCAGCCGGAGCCGCACCTTACCCGCCGCACGGTGTGCTGGGAGGCCGGCCAGCAGATGCGAATTTTGCAGCGCTGCGGGGAATATGGCTTCCTTTCGAGCTATGGACAGGGGGAGAAGCGAAAACTGGAGAACTAAATCGGAGCTGGGTTATTTGGTATTGAGATCTAAGCCTTTTCGTATTATTTCCGTTGTAATTACATCTCTACTTGCATGTAGTTGAACTAGTCCTGCCCCCACTCCGGCCCTGGTGGCTATGGGCAAGAGCCAACGGCGCGACGCGCAGCGTGCTAAGCTGAATATGGTGCTATGACGTTTAAAATCCTTCTACGTATTCAGGTAGATATTTTGGAGCGTATGGGCAGCACCCCAAATTAATCCAATTTCCTCCTTTGCCGGCTCGATGCAAGATGCCGATGCCTCAAACCTACGAATCGGCATCATCGGCGCTGGTCCGGCTGGTTTGACCGCTGCCTACATCCTCAGCAAAGCGGGATTGAGCGTTGAGGTGCTCGAGGCAGACCCAAGCTATGTGGGTGGGATTTCGCGAACAGAAGAATATAAGGGGTTCAGATTTGATATAGGGGGGCATCGCTTCTTTTCAAAAAACAAGCAAATTGAAGATTTGTGGACCGAGATACTTCCGAATGATATTATCACTAGACCGCGCAGTTCGCGATTATTATATAGAAAAAATTTCTATAGGTATCCTCTTGAGGCCCTAGAGGTTTTAGCGAATCTAGGGATCTTGCAAACTGCATACTGTATGGCTTCTTATGCCAAGGTAAAAATATTATCCAGGACAGGGCTATTTCCGCTTCCAGAGAACTTTGAAGAGTGGGCCGTATTTCATTTTGGATGGCGCCTTTACTTGATTTTTTTTAAAACCTATACAGAGAAAGTGTGGGGCAGGCCATGCACGGAGATTTCCGCAGATTGGGCTAATCAGCGAATCAAGGGCCTCTCTCTAAAAACTGCAGCCACCGCAAGCCTGCTGGCGCTTTTAGGGATAAGGAAAAAACCAAAAGAATCGGCAGGGATTAAAACACTGATCACATCCTTTCGCTATCCACGGCTTGGGCCTGGAATGATGTGGGAAGCTGCCAAAGATAGGGTTGAATCCCTTGGAGGAAAGGTCCACCAAGGCGTCAAGGTGTCATCACTGCATTGTCAAGAAAATACTCGCCTATGGCAGCTCAAAGCCAATGATGATTCCCTAATCTTCGGGCCCTATGACCATGTGATTAGCTCAGCACCAATCACTGAAATACTGTCAGCCGTCAGCCCCCCGCTACCAGCCGAGGCCCTTGCCGCAGCAGCCAGTCTTAAGTATCGGGATTTCATACTTGTGGCCTTGATTCTTAAGGAAACCGTACCCTTTCAAGACCAGTGGCTCTATATTCACGATCCTGAATATAGAGTTGGTCGTATTCAAAACTTCAAGAATTGGTCTCCGGATCTTCTCGATGGATCAGGCAAAGTCTGTTACGGGATGGAGTACTTTTGCGACGTTGGCGATGCGGTATGGAATAAAACCGATGAGCAGCTAATTTCGCTGGCCACAAAGGAGCTGACCGCGCTTGGCCTTGCCGCATCGGGAGACGTTG